>Ga0208018_100044_pt1 | contig 66862 bp, 56 predicted proteins | sample 31_taG_FD_184105 | JGI IMG/M metagenome (GOLD analysis project Ga0208018, IMG submission 184105) | Marine viral communities from the Gulf of Mexico - 31_GoM_OMZ_CsCl metaG (SPAdes) (version 2) | ecosystem: Environmental > Aquatic > Marine > Oceanic | place: Gulf of Mexico | collected 2015-07-12 | reverse complement strand
ACCAATGCTTAAAGATCCAGATTTAATTTATCCAGGTCAAGTATTACGTATTCCGGCTCTAGACTAAATTTATCAAATTGTAAAGAAAAAGCCAGACTTAATAGTCTGGCTTTTTCTTTTAGGATTAATTAAAATGAAAGGTAAAACTTACCTTAAAGTGTATTTCAACGATTAAATTAATCTTTATACGTATATTTTAATTATGTTTGGTTTAACCAAAACTAAACCGAACATGAAAAAAATCTACTTATTAAAAGCATTGGTATTACTTTTATTTATATCAAGTTGCGCAGAAGACAATTCCAATCAACTAGAACAAAACGAAAAATTAGATCCTAATTTTAAAGTTTACGAAGATGTAGTTAATCCAAATGGTCGTGAAGTTGAATACTGTTTAACTACTAATTTAATTGCAGGTCAACATCATATTGCAGGAACACTTTCAGTTCATAGAGAAGGTGAATTGCTTATTGTTACTTATACAACCAATGACGATTGGGTTATAAATGCTACTCACTTAAGTATTGGAAATTGCGAAGAACAATGGGTTCCAACAACAGGATCTGGAAATCCAAAAGTTGGAAAGTTTGAACATTCATCAGAACATTCTGAAGGTATTAATGAAGTAACTTATACGCTAAATGTAGGAGTAATTGATTACGAATTTTGTCTTGCAGCACATGCTGAGGTAAGTGGACCAACAGGTGGTGAGACTGCGTGGGCAGAAGGACCAAGTTTTGAAGGGAATAGTTGGGCAATGTTTGTAGAAGGACTAATGGGTGGTTGCACTGCTTCAGATACAGGCGGAGAGGAACCAGATGATCCAGTTAAAAAATAATCTTTAATAAAAAAATCTCAAGTTTTTACTTGAGATTTTTTTATTTGTAAAAATTCATTTCATCCAAATAACTCCATACATGTTCTGGTAACATTGGCCTTATGTTTTTCCCTTCTTTTATGGCATTACGAATAAAAGTAGATGATAGTTCCATAATTGGTGCTTCAACTTTGTGAATTTTAGGATGATTGTCAAAGTGAGTTTCTCGTTGACCTTCAGAAATTCTTGGATACACATAAATATGATGTCGCTCTAAAATACCTTCGTAGTTTTTCCATTTATGAAAACTTTTTAGGTTGTCTTCACCCATTATAAGTGCAAATTCGTAGTCTGGATATTTTTCCTCTAAATAAACAAGCGTATTTATGGTGTAATTAGGTTGTGGAAGATTAAACTCTATATCGCTAGCCCGTAAATTAGGGTAGTCTTCAACCGCTCGATCTACCATTTGATAACGATGATGATTATCAAGCAACGAGCTTTTTTTCTTAAAAGGACTGTGAGGTGTTACTACAAACCAAACTTGGTCTAAATCACTATATTCAGCCATGTGATTAGCAATGGTTAAATGACCAACATGAATAGGATTGAACGTGCCAAAATAGAGTCCTATCTTCATTCGCAATCAGAGGTTTTATTCAAATAATTACTTACCAAATTATATGCTTCGTTTAGTGCTTTGTCTAAATTGTCGTTTTCAATGACCACGTCAAATAAAGGTGCAGTTGCCAATTCAGCCGAAGCTTTGGCAATGCGCATATTTATTTTATCCGCACTTTCAGTTTTGCGTTTTTTTAAGCGTATTTTAAGTTCGTCAATACTTGGTGGTTTCACAAAAATAGCTAAAGTCTGATCTGGGAATTTTCGTTTTATGCGCAAACCTCCAGACACGTCAATGTCAAATATAACATGCTTCCCCAAACTCCAAATTCGTTCAACTTCAGTTTTTAAAGTGCCATAAAAATTGTCACGATAAACCTCTTCCCATTCTAAAAACTCTTCGTTTTTAATTTTGGTTTTAAACTCTTTAGCTGACAGAAAATAATAGTCTTTACCATTTACTTCTTCACCACGTTTCTCTCGTGAAGTTGCCGAAATTGAAAACTCTAAATTTAATTCTTCTTGCTTCAGTAAATGCCTAACAATTGTTGTTTTGCCTGAACCAGAAGGAGCCGAAAACACTATAAGTTTACCATCTTTCATTTAAAGCACATTTAATAATTGCTCTTTTACCTTTTCTAACTCATCCTTCATTTGTACAACCAGTTTTTGCATAGGTGCGTAATTAGCTTTTGAGCCAATAGTGTTTATTTCTCGACCAATTTCTTGACCAATAAAACCTAATTTTTTACCATTTGAGTCTGCAGAATTTAGAGATTTTATAAAATATTCCAGATGATTATGAAGCCTTACTTTTTCTTCAGTGATATCGTACTTCTCAATATAATATACCAATTCCTGCTCAAATCTATTTTCGTCTACACGTTCTTTAATTTCAGCAATACCTTTTTCTAAGCGCGCTCTGACTCCTTCAATTCTATCAGGATCAATTTTTATAACCTCTTGAAGCAAATTATCAATGTTTCTGATCCTTAGTTTAAAATCTTTTTCTAGAGCTTTACCTTCTTGAAACCTGAACGCTTGAATTTTATCTAAGGTGTTATCAATTTCTGATTGAATTAATTTCCATTCATTTTCATCAATCTCATCGCGCTCTGTATTTAAAGCATCAGGCATTTTTATTGCCATTTTTAACAATTCAGTGTCAGATGCAGCAACGACTTTGCGCAATTGTTCCATATATTTTTTAACCACAGGTTGATTAACTGTTGAAGATGTTTCTTCACCTGTAATTTCAACATATAAAGAGAATTCAATTTTTCCACGAACTAATTTTGTAGCGATTAATGATCGTATAGCAAGTTCTTTTTCACGATACATTGAAGGCATTCTAGCATTCAAATCGAGATTTTTGCTGTTAAGTGATTTTAATTCAATTGAAATTTTCTTTGTTGGTAGCTGAAGAACAGATTTACCATAACCTGTCATTGATTGTATCATCTCTGAATTTTAAAGTTGTACAAAGATAGTTAAAACACTTAATTTATGCTTGCCATTCTTTAGACTAAGATTTCTAAAACATTAACTTTACTATTTTAAATTTTAAACTATGTTTTTAAAAGAATTTGATATTAGATGGAATGATATTGATGCTAATAAGCATCTGGGAAATTCAACTTATGTTGAATTTATGAGCCATACAAGAATGGCTTTTCTAACACGTTGTGGCTTAAGTTTGGATGTTATAAATGATTTGGGCTTAGGTCCTATAGTGTTTTACGAGCATGTACATTACTTTAAGGAAATAGGGCTTGGTGATAATATTAGAGTTAGCTTAGAAGTAATAGGTCATAGTGAAGATGGGCGTTTTATAAAAATTGAACACAACTTCTATAATGATGAAGGTAAGAATTTAGCGTATGCAGAAATGCTCTTTTCTTGGATGAATTTGAAGACTCGAAAATTAGGTAAAGTTCCGGAATTCTTACTGTATAAAATTCAGGAATTTCCTCGTGCTAAACACTTTAAATATTTAACAAAAGAAGATTTAAAAGGGAGCATTATAACGCCAAAAGATTTGATGAAATAAGCAATGAAAGCATTTTTTCCTTAAATTGTTACTATAAAACTAACTTAATAAGTAAAATTATGGAAGAAATGAACATTAATTGGATTGCTATGGTTGTAGCAGCAATTCTGCCTTTGGTAACTGGATTTATTTGGTATAATCCTAAAGTTTTTGGAACCGCTTGGATGAAAGAAAGTGGTATGACTGAAGAAAAAGCAAAAAGCATGAATCCAGGTAAAACGTATGGATTAGCATTAGTTATGGCTTTTTTAATTGCTTTCGCACTTTGGCCTTCTGTTATGATGGGCGGAGCCCCTGGCATGGAGCATGGACCTGGTGGCGATTTTATGACCTTTAAACATGGCGCTTTACACGGTGCTTTGTTGGGAATAACATTAGCAATGCCTGTCCTTGCAACAAATGCTTTATTTGAACAAAAGTCATTCAAGTATATAATAATTAATGCTGGTTATTGGATAGTAACTATGTCGTTAATGGGTGGTTTAATTAATGCTTGGACTTAAAAAGAAGATATTACATGAATAAAAAAGAGGCTTTTATAGCCTTTTTTTATGCTTTAAAAGGCTCATGTTGTTTAAAATCTTTAATTTTTACCTGACCTATGAATGATTTAAGTATTTTATTGATAACATTATGTCTATGTCTTGTATAACACACTAAATTTTCAGGTGTAGCACCAATTGTGCTTTTGATTTCAGATGCGGTGCGTCCAAAATTAATTTGTGAAACTTGTCTTTCAATTCCAAGCCTCACATAATCGTTTAAAATTCTAGGGTAAATGGCATAGGTTTTATTAAGCTCATAATCTAAACCAATAAAGTGAGCATCTAAATGATTATTATTGTCTAAGGCCGATAAAAATCCAACTAGGTTGTCTTCATAAAAATAAGCCTTCACAATAAAATTATCTTTATATAAAGCTCGTAGTTTAATATAGGTGTTCAGATCTAAAACTTGCGCGTTAAAATCAGCATTAGAAATGGTGTTTTCGTACAATTGTTGCAGTTCCTCTTTATAAACCTTAAAATCGTCTTCATTGAATAATTTCGCGGTTAAGCTATTACTGGTTTTATCAGCTTTATTAACTTTAACTCTGTATTTTGATTTTAAGTCATCTGTATAATCTTCAAACGATTTCCAATTTGAATTAAGTTTAAAAATCATATTAGGTTCCACAGGCATTTTCATATAATTATAATCCAGTAAATGATCAGTAATATGAAGTGATTCTTGATAAAAGTCTTTTACAAAGACTGCATGAAGTGGCCTATTGTTTTTTAATGAAGACAAATTTTTTATGGCTTTAGAAATGACTAAAAACGCCTTTTTTTTGTCAATATCTTGATTAAGAATAATACCATGTTCGCCACTTAAAAACACATTACCACAAAACATTATTTTTAAAGGGTAATTACAAAGAAAAAAACGAAATATTCTTTTTGCTGTATTTGAAATCTTAATGTTCTTTAAAATAGCATCAATACTTAAACTTATAATTTGAATATTAGCCAAACCAACAGCATTTAATTTCTCATAAATAACAATATACTTGAATGCTATTTTTGGGTTAGATGTTTCAAAGGTGCGCAAAAAGTCGGGACTAAAATAGGTGTTGTTGTGAATATTTAATGACTCCCAATCCAGAGCCGGAATGGCATCTACAGTGTTAAAAGCTTTTGCAGAATATTGGTTCATTAAATTTATTTTGTGGGTGTGATCTTCAATCTAAAGAATTTAAGTCATAAAATAAGGTTCTTCCTTACTTCATTATAAAATAAATAATAAACATTTATAACATTTGCTTTGCAGCTTCTACCACTTTTTTACTGTTACCTATAAAAATAGAATTCCCAATTACGATAATTGGTCGTTGTAAAAATGTATAGTGCTCTAATATATAATGTTTGAAATCGCGTTCTTGTAAATTAGCATTTTTTAAGTCCATTTCTTTATAGAGTTTGGCTCGTTTACTAAAAAGGGCTTCATAGCTTCCAGAAAGTTTATGTAATTCTTCTAATTGCTTTACTGTAAGAGGGTTTTCTTTAATATCTTGCAATTCAAAATCGGAAGGAAAATTCAACTCTTTTAAAATGCGCATACAAGTGTTGCATGTTTTAAGGTAATATACTTTGCTCATCTTTATTATTATTTGCTAAAAATATTGAATTATAAATAAAAACTAAATCTTATTTTTAATTTTACCATTTACAAACAAGCTGCTTTATGAATTGGACTTTTGATATTTGCCTTAAAAATAGAAACATTCTAGATGGATTTTTAAACCAGTTTAGTTTAGATAAACTGAATAAAATCCCTGATGGATTCAGTAATAACTTGATTTGGAATATTGCTCATGTGATTGTTACTCAACAATTATTGGTTTATGGAAACTCGCAACTGCCAATGCTGGTTTCGGATGAAATGGTGGCTAAATACAGAAAAGGGACTAAAGCTGAACATGATGTAAATCAGGAAGAAGTTAATGAAATTAGGTCCTTGCTTTTTTCAACCTTAGAAAAAACCCAAGATGATTATTTTAATGGACATTTTAAAAACTATATAGAATATACAGTAAGCACAAAAAGCACCTTAACTAATGTTGAAGAAGCTTTGGAGTTTAACAACTTCCATGAAGGCATGCATTTAGGGTATATTTTAGCACTTAAAAAATTGATTTAAAGCATGGATTATTTTACAATAGCTACAGTTTTAATTATTCTTTCTGCTGTATTTGGTTATATAAATGAACGATTTTTAAAAATGCCATTAACTATTGGACTGATGATTATTACTATTGTTTTCACTCTGATAGTTGTAATTATTGGGCAGTTTGATGACACTTTACTGTTAAGAGAAAAAGAGTTAATAACTCAAATAGATTTTAAAACCGTTTTACTCGATGTGATGCTTAGTTTTTTGCTTTTTGCAGGAGCATTGCATACTAATTTTGCCCAATTAAAAGTGCAACGTTGGCCAGTACTTGTATTCGCAACAGCTGGTGTATTAGTCTCTACATTTTTAGTTGGAATAGGAATGTTTTATCTACTTCAAGCTATTGGTTTTGAAGTCGCTTTCATTTACTGTTTGTTATTTGGAGCTTTGATTTCGCCAACAGACCCAATTGCAGTTTTAGGAATTTTAAAAAAAGCTGGTGCTCCAAAAAAACTGGAAACCAAAATAGTTGGTGAGTCCCTTTTTAACGATGGGGTTGGTGTGGTCGTGTTCTTAACTATTTTTTCAATAGCATCTTCTCCAACTGGCAATGTTGAACCAATGCATATAATAGAATTATTTGGCGTTGAAGTTATTGGAGGTATTGTACTTGGACTTATTTTAGGTTGGATTACCTACAGGTTAATGAAATCTATTGATGATTATGAAGTTGAAGTCATTATTACATTGGCAGCCGTAATGGGAGGAACATTAATTGCTCATCAATTTCACTTATCTGCACCTTTGGCAATGGTAACTACTGGATTGTTTGTAGGGAATGATACCGTTAGAAATGCAGCAATGTCTGAAATAACAGAAACATATGTTGATAAATTTTGGGAATTAATAGATGTGTTTTTAAACACAATTCTATTTGTATTAATTGGCATGGAAATGCTCGTGCTAACCTTTAAAACTGATTATATTATTGCTGGATTAATTGCAGTTCCACTGGTGCTCTTATGTCGTTATTTGTCGTTATGGTATCCAATAAAATTCTTTGCTAATCGTCTAGAGTTTGTGCCAAATACCAACTTAATAATGACTTGGGGTGGATTACGAGGTGGAATTTCTATTGCACTTGCACTTAGTTTAACCGAAACTATGCACAGAGAATTGTTTTTAGTAATTACCTATATTATTGTACTCTTTTCAATCATTGGACAAGGACTAACTGTTGAAGCCGTTGTAAAGAGGTTTACAAAAAATTTAGACTAATATAGTTTTAAGAATGACTCAATCTCATCAAAGGGAATGGTAAATTCTGTTATACCATCAGCGTAAGATGCTATTTCGTATACATTGTAAAAAAAGAGGACGCCTTCATCATTAAACCCAATATTGGCTGGGAGATGAAACTCTTCCCCAAAGAAGTAGTTAGTAGTTTTTCCTTCAGTTTCATTATCAAAAAAAGATTTAACTATTGAAGTCAACTCGCCTTCATTGGTGAACAAATCATTGAAGCTTAAAAGTTCACCATTGGCATCAAAATTATAAAATGTAACATTTGAGTTGCCATGTGCACCACCAGAGTTTACATAACTATTAATGGCTATTGATATTAATTCAGAAGATTGATATAATACCTCTCCATCAAAACTGGCATCCCAGACCATTGCACTTTCTTCAAACTCTTCTTTAAATCGTTTAAATTCTGAATCAAACATGTTAATCGCATTATTAAGTTGAAGCGTGTCTGAAGGTTCTTCAAGAAAAACCAACATATTGGCGATATGATTCTCAATAACTTTATTTATTGCCTTAGATCGCTCTGTATTACCTTCTGCTCTAGGGATGTTTAATTCAACCACAGCATTGTTTTCGTAAAGCTCGTTAACTTCAGAGAAAATTATAGGAGCTGTTATTGCACAAGAAAAAAATAGGGATAAACATAAAAAGAACTTAATAAACTGTTTCATGAAAAAATATTTTTAAGTAACAATAGAATAAAGATATTGCATACATTTGAATACAACGAATTAAAAACTAAATTTGTTGTCAAATAAAATATTTCAAATGAAATTCAATACCAAAACTATACATGGAGGCCAGGAACACGATAAAGCTTATGGCGCAGTAATGCCTCCTATTTATCAAACTTCAACTTACGCTCAAAGTACTCCAGGTGGACACAAAGGTTATGAATACTCAAGAACTCACAACCCAACTCGACATGCTTTAGAGAATGCATTTGCTAGTATTGAAAACGGTAATTTTGGTTTAGCCTTTGGCTCTGGCCTTGCTGCTATTGATGCCATTATTAAATTATTAAAACCTGGAGATGAAGTGGTTTCTACTAATGATTTGTATGGTGGAACCTATAGACTATTTACAAAGATATATGAGGCTTTTGGAATAAAGTTTCATTTTATTGGTATGGAAAATGCCGATAAAATAGAAGGTTATATAAATGAAAACACGAAGCTTATTTGGGTTGAAACACCAACTAACCCAATGCTTAATATCATTGATATAAAATCAGTTTCAAAAGTTGCAAAAAAACATAATATATTACTTGCAGTAGATAATACTTTTGCAACCCCTTACTTACAAAGACCGTTAGATTTAGGTGCAGATATTGTTATGCATTCCGCTACAAAATATCTTGGTGGGCACAGTGACGTTGTTATGGGAGCTTTAATTGTAAAGGATACAGAATTGGCGAACAAACTTTATTTCATTCAAAATGCAAGTGGAGCCATTTGTGGCCCACAAGATAGTTTTTTAGTCCTACGAGGAATCAAAACGCTGCATGTCAGAATGCAAAGACATTGTGAAAACGGGAAAGCAGTAGCTGAGTTTTTAGCCAATCATCCAAAAATTGAAAAGGTATATTGGCCAGGATTTGAAACACATCCAAACCATGACATTGCGAAGTCTCAAATGGACGATTTTGGTGGGATGTTGTCTTTTACTACAAAAGGAAATGATTACGATGCTTCAGTAAAGATTGTTGAAAAATTAAAAATATTTACCTTGGCTGAATCTCTAGGAGGTGTCGAATCTCTGTCAGGCCATCCAGCTAGTATGACGCATGCTAGTATACCAAAAGCTGAGCGTGAAAAAACGGGAGTTATTGATTCTTTAATTAGATTAAGCGTCGGAATTGAAGATGTCGATGATTTGATTAATGATTTAAAACAAGCTTTAGGTTAATCTAAATAATAAATATAACCAAAGTTAAGCCATAACAGCCAATCATTAAATTTATTGGATGGTAATTGATGGTTCAGTCCATCAATCCAGTCATCAAAATAAAGCTGCCATCTGAGATCTAACATTAAGTCAGAAAGAACACCTAGTTTGTATCGTACACCAACACTCGTAACCAAAGACCATGTTGTCCCTGATGATGGATTAATAGAGCCTGGCTCCCAATAAGGGTAAAAATTATTAGGATCAAGAATATTCCCAACATCGTTGGTTCCTGATGCATTTACATAATCAGTACTTGCTTTAGGGTTAAATGCAGTATAATGAGCACCAAGGCTTATAAAAGGTGCAAATTTGTAAGCAAAAGCTTGAAATGAACGTATGCTCAATGGAAAGTATTCGAGCTGCATACCAATGTCAAAATTATTTGCTTCTCCATGATGCCCTCTCAATCGATCTGCAGCATCGCTAGTATAATTTGGCCCAACCCATTCACCATGATGATCTAAAATAGTTTTGTTCCAAGAAATCTCACTTCTTAACTTAAAATGATCATTAAAGTAAGTATCCGTAGAATAACAATTACAATCAGCACGATATGCAAAATTTATATAATGAATAATACCAATGCCAATACCGCTATTACCAATGTTTGTAGGTTCATTATTTCGTTCTCCAAAATCAGATCTAAACTCGACAGGCCCTATAATTGCACCTATTTCATGAGAGAATCCTAATTGTGAATTACCAATATTTATACCAAAAATAAATATTAGAAAAGCGTATAATAGTTTTGTTTTAAGCATATTAGTAAATCATGATTTTGAGGCACTTTGCGAACAAATATATAAAACTTCGATAAAACAGCAAAAAACATCGATGAAATGCACAAATTTTTCATTTTAGTGCTTGACCAAATATAAAACAAATAATCATGCATTGTTATTGTGAAAATTAAAAAAATATCATGTTTTTTTTAAAGATAATGTATATTTGTCCCCATTAATTTACTATATACTAATAGTATCACAATTCTTTATAGATGAAACAAATAATAGACGATTTTTTAAATCTTGTCAAAAAAACCAATGGTCACGAACCAGAATTTTTACAAGCAGTCCATGAGGTAGCAGAAACAGTTATTCCTTTTATTGAAGATAACCCAAAATACAAAGGCAAAATGCTTTTGGAGCGTATGGTGGAACCAGAAAGAACCATCATTTTTAGAGTTCCATGGATAGACGATAAAGGTAATACACAAGTAAATCGTGGTTTTAGAGTTGAGTTTAACTCAGCTATTGGCCCTTATAAAGGAGGTTTACGTTTTCATCCTACAGTAAACTTAAGTATTCTAAAGTTTTTAGGGTTTGAACAAACGTTCAAAAACTCATTAACGACATTGCCTATGGGTGGTGGAAAAGGTGGTTCTGATTTTGATCCAAAAGGAAAAAGTGACAACGAAGTAATGCGTTTTTGCCAATCATTTATGAACGAATTGTTCAGACACATTGGCGCTAACACTGATGTTCCAGCAGGAGATATTGGTGTTGGAGGTCGTGAAATTGGGTATATGTTTGGTCAATATAAAAGGCTAAGAAATGAGTTTACAGGAGTATTCACTGGAAAAGGAATTACTTATGGAGGGTCATTAATAAGACCTGAAGCTACTGGTTACGGTTGTGTGTACTTTGCAAAAAACATGTTAGCTACTAAAAAAGATTCATTTATAGGGAAAACAGTTGTTATTTCGGGATCTGGAAATGTGGCTCAGTATGCTTGTGAAAAAGCTACTGAACTTGGTGGTAAAGTGGTTACAATGTCTGATTCTGGTGGTTATATTTACGATAAAGATGGTATTGACGCTAAAAAATTAGCGACAATTATGGAAATCAAAAACGTAAAAAGAGGAAGAATTAGTGAATATGTAGATACTTATAAATCTGCTACATATCATGCTGGAGAACGTCCATGGTCTGTGAAATGTGAAATTGCTCTACCATGTGCAACCCAAAATGAATTGAATGAGAAAGAGGCAAATACTTTAATTAAAAACAATGTAATTGCTGTTGCCGAAGGCGCTAATATGCCAACAACTCCTGAAGCTATTACAGCTTTACAAAAGGCAAAAGTTTTATTTTCACCTGGGAAGGCTTCAAATGCTGGTGGTGTTGCCACTTCTGGGTTAGAAATGAGTCAAAACTCATTACGTTTAAGTTGGACAAGAGAAGAAGTAGATGAAAAACTGCATAACATTATGAATGATATTCATGAATCATGCGTAAAGTATGGAAAACAAAAAGATGGTTATATTGACTATGTTAAGGGTGCAAACGTAGCAGGTTTTGTAAAAGTTGCTGACGCGATGCTGGCTCAAGGTGTAGTTTAACAACTCATTTATTGATATACTAAAGCTTCCTATTTTTGGGAGCTTTTTTTATTTATAGATATGATTTTAGTTATTTTAACGTTTGTTATAAATATATTTGAATGAAACATAATCAATGAACAGGAACCTTATTGTCTTTTTATTTTCTTGGCTTGTAGCAATTTTAAATGCACAAGATTATTCTGCACTTTGGGAAGGTCATTTTTCATATCTAAATGTTAATGATGTTGTATATGGAAATGGAAAAGTATTTGCGGCTTCTGAAAATGCAATATTTGTTTATGATATTCAATCAACAGAACTGGAAACAATAACTACAATAAATGGTTTGTCCGGAGAATTTATTTCAACCATTCATTATAGTGATGTTTATAGCTTATTGATTATTGGTTACGAAAATGGACTGATTGAAGTTTATAATGAATCCGAAAACAGTGTCTTTTCTGTAGTAGACATTGTTGAAAAGCCTACGATACCTCCAGACAACAAAAAAATAAACCACTTCAATGAATATAATAATCTGGTTTACATCTCAACTGATTTTGGGATTTCAGTATATGATTTGGAGCGTTTAGAATTTGGAGATACTTATTTTATTGGAAATGGAGGCTCACAAATTATTGTAAATGAAACCGCTGTTTTTGGAGATTACATTTATGCAGCGTGTTCAAGTTCAAGTGGATTACGAAGAGCTTTAGTCGCAAGTACTGGTTTAATTAATTATCAAGAGTGGACTCAAATAGCAGGAGGTGATTTTGCTAGAATTCAACAAAATCAAGATAAGCTTTATACAATTGGATCAAATAGAATAATCTACGAAGTTGTTGGAGCTTCTATTAATGCATTATTTACTTATAACACACTACCACTAGATGTTAAAAGTTCAAATAGTAATTTGGTCGTGACAACAAGGGATAATGTTTATGTCTATGATCAGAATTTCTCTTTACTTGCGACAGCGAATGTAATTCCCGAATTTGACACTGAATTTTCATCGGCTGTCACTACGACCGAAGGAATTTATATAGGAACACATGGATTTGGTGTTTTAAGATCTACAATTAATAATGCTTCTAGTTATATTGAAATTCATCCCAATGGACCTTTAAGAAATAATGTGTTTTCTATTGAAGCAGGTTTTGGTAATGTTTGGGCTACTTACGGAGCTTATTCATTAACATATTTCCCATTTAATAGAAGGTATGGTGTAAGTCATTTGCAAGAAGATTGGTTCAATATTCCTTATGATAGTTTACAATATTCCGCGTTTAGTTTGAACTATATTTCAATAAATCCATTTAAACCTCAACAAGTTTTTATAAGTTCGTTTCAACATGGGTTGTTGGAAATTGAGAACAATGAGCCAGTAATTTTGTATAATCAATTGAATAGTGGACTAGAATCGTTAATTATTCCAGGTAATCCTAATGTGGTAAGTATTCGTGTTACAGGTTCAACTTTTGACAGAGAAGGAAAATTATGGACATTAACTGCACGAGTTGCAAAACCGTTAAAATCATATAACCCATCAACAGGACAATGGATTGGATACGATTTTACAGAAATTATCCCAGATCCTTTAAATGATGAGTTTGGTTTTAGCGATGTCGTTATTGATGCAAATAACACAAAGTGGATTGGAGGGTATAATTTTGGACTTATAGGCTTTAATGAGAGTGGAGGTAATCAACAGTTAAAATATATTAATGATGAGAATATTGGAAACCTGCCATCAACCCTTGTAAGGGCTTTGGCGATAGACAGGCAGAATCAATTATGGATAGGGACCACCAAGGGCTTGAGAGTGCTTTACAATACGTCCAATTTTTTTGAAGATGAAACGGTAAGTACAAATGCAATAATTATACTAGAAGATGGAATACCAAAGGAACTTCTTGAGCAGCAATTTATTTCAGATATTATCGTAGATGGTTCAAATAATAAATGGGTTGCAACCATTGGCGCTGGAGTTTTTTACTTTTCGTCAAATGGTCAAGAAACCATTTATCACTTTACAAAGGATAATTCTCCATTACCTTCAAATAATGTAAACGATATGGCTTTGGATAATAATAATGGTGTCATGTATTTCGGGACAGACAAAGGTTTGGTTGCTTTTAATTCAGGAGGTTCAGAAACTCAAGATGAATTAGTAAATGCATACATTTATCCAAATCCTGTAAGACCTGGTTTTGATGCATTAAATGATAAAATTAAAATCAAAGATATAAGTGATAATGTAAATATTAAAATCACTGATATTGAAGGAAATTTAGTTGCCGAAGCAGAATCGAGAACTAATTTGAGATATAAAGGCTACAATCTTGAAATTGATGGAGGAACAGCCTATTGGAACGGTAAAAATTTAGGAAATAATCAAGTGGCATCAGGAGTATATTTAATAATGCTTTCCGATTTAGATACTTTTGAAACAAAGGTTTTAAAACTAATGATTGTTAGATAATGCAAGTTTCTACTAAAGCCATAGTAGTATCAAAATTACGTTATAAAGACCATGATTTAATTGTTAAGTGTTATACAGAAAAGTATGGCATTAAAAGTTACTTGTTAAAAAATGTTTTAAAATCAAGAAAGGGAAAATTTAAGCCTGCCTATTTTCAACCCTTAACCATTATTGATATCGAAGCAGACCACAAAGATAATCGCTCGCTTCATTATTTAAAGGATATCAAAATTCAGAATGACTTTGAGTCTATTCACACCAATATCATTAAAAGTACTATGGCTATGTTTTTAGCTGAAGTACTTAATAATGTATTAAAAGAAGAAGAAGAAAATTCATCTTTATATAATTACCTTGAAGCATCACTCATTTGGTTTAACGAGAACGGAGTTGATACCAATTTTCATCTTATATTTTTGATTGAACTTACCAAATACCTCGGCTTTTATCCAGACACAAGCCATTCAGAATTAAAATATTTTAATCTTGAAGATGGAAAATTTTATCAAGCAAAGCTCGGAAAACACTTCATTGAAGGTGAAAATTTAACACTCTTAAAACAATTACTTGGTATAAAATTTGATGCACTTAAATCAACCAATTTTAAACCAATCAAAAAACTGGAGTTTTTAAATATGATTTTACTCTATTTAAAACTACATTTGGACGGCTTTAAACAGCCAAAATCTGTGACAGTTTTAAACCAAATTTTTCATTAAAAATGAAGGTATTCATTACGCTTTTATTAAGTTTCTTTACCTTTTACATAAATGCTCAAGACATAATTGTATTTGATCAGGCAACCAATGAACCTATTTCAGGAGTTGTTGCCTACAACAAATCAAAATCAAAATCTGTTATGTCTGATTTTGACGGAAAAATTAGTCTCGCAGGTTTTGATACAAATGAAACCATTATTTTTCAACACCTATCTTATTTTAATTTTAAAACTGAAAAGAATAAAATTAATAATGTTGTTTACTTAGAGCCTAAATCACAAGATCTTGATGAAATTGTTATATCTGCTTCAAAGTTTGAACAAAGTAAACGTGACATTCCACAAAAAGTCATTAGTGTAGATGCTACTAAAATCCAATTTGCAAATCCTCAAACCAGTGCAGATTTATTGGAAAGTACAGGTAATATTTACATGCAAAAAAGTCAACTTGGTGGAGGAAGCCCTATGATTAGAGGTTTTTCAACCAATAGACTTTTGATAACTGTCGATGGAGTTCGAATGAATAACGCCATTTTTAGAGGCGGAAATTTACAGAATGTCATTTCTGTTGATCCTTTTACCATTCAAAACACTGAAGTAACATTAGGCGCAGGATCAGTGGTATATGGCAGCGACGCGATTGGAGGTGTTATGAGTTTTTACACTAAAAAACCTCAACCGTCTTATTCAGACTCGCTATTCTTTAAGTTGAATTCAGCAGGAAGATATTCAACAGCAAATAATGAAAAAACTGGTCATTTAGATTTAAATATTGGATTGAATAAATGGGCATTTTTGTCTAGTGTAAGTTATACTGATTTTGACGATTTGCGCATGGGAAGTCATGGCCCAAATGAGTATCTCAGACCAGAATATGTTCAAACCATTAATGGTGAAGATATGATTGTTGAGAATTTTGATCCACAAATTCAAAAGCCAACGGGATACAATCAAATCAATTTCTTGCAAAAAGTTAGGTATGAACCATCTGAAAATTACAGTTTTGATTTAGGCGTCTATTACACATCAACTTCTGAGTTTAGTAGATATGATAGATTGATAAGATATAGAGGTGATAATTTACGCTCTGCTGAATGGAATTATGGTCCTCAACGTTGGTTTATGACCAATTTGCAAGTCACAAAACTGAGCAGTAATTCAAATTTATACGACAAAATTGGTGCGAGTATTGCTTATCAAAACTTTCAAGAAAGCAGAATAGATAGAGATTTTCAATCTGTTGAAAGAAATGTAGCTGAAGAAAATGTTGATGCCTTATCTTTTAATGTTGATTTAGAAAACGAATTAAATCCTAAAACTCAATTGTTTTACGGTTTGGAATATGTTTATAATAAGATAGGATCTAAAGGCCAAAACTACAATATTGAGACTAATCAATCCACAGATGCGCTATCAAGATATCCTAATGGTTCAGATTGGCAATCTATTGCAGTCTATACAAGTTTAAAATATAAACCAAATCCTAAATTCATATTCCAAACGGGTTTACGCTTTAATCATATTATAGCCAATGCAGATTTCACAGAAAACAATGTGTTTTTAAACTTACCATTTAATAAAGCCAAAATTGATGCTGGAGCATTTACAGGAACAGCTGGAATAAGTTGGATACCTAATAAAACTATGACATGGAAGTTCAATGCTTCTTCTGCCTTTAGAGCACCAAATATGGATGACATAGGTAAAGTATTTGACTCAGAACCTGGTTCTGTCGTCGTACCCAATAAAAACTTAAAACCTGAATATGCCTATGGAGGTGAATTAGGCCTAAATTTAAATTTTGATAAAACATTTATTTTAGATGTTGCCACTTATTATACGTATTTAGATAATGCACTCGTAAGAAGGGACTTTACTGTTAATGGCGAATCAGAAATAGAGTATAATGGAGAGTTAAGTAACGTTCAAGCCATTCAAAATGCCTCTAAAGCATGGATTTATGGTGTTGAATTAGGTGCTCAAGTGAATTTTTCTGAACATTTAAAACTTACTACGCAGTATAACGTCATTGGCGGAACGGAAGAAGACAACGGAATTGAAGTTCCAGTGAGACACGTTGCTCCAAATTTTGGCAATACACATCTGGTCTGGCAAAACGATCAGTTTCAATTTGATGTCTTCGCTATTTATAATAATGAATTATCATTTTATCAATTAGCACCTTCAGAAATCGAAAAGGATTTCATCTATGCCTTAGATGAAAATGGGAATCCATATTCACCCTCCTGGTATACATTAAATTTAAGAACAAAGTATAAAATTACAGAAGCTGCTACAGTAGTTGCTAGTTTAGAAAATATTACAGATCAGCGCTATAAAACCTATTCATCAGGTATTGCTTCTCCTGGAAGAAATTTAATACTGTCGTTTCAATATAGTTTATAAAAAAGAAGAGCCTTATTTTAATAAGGCTCTTCTTTTTTTAAGACAACTTCTTTATTAGTTCCTCTTCATCGCTTTTTTGGTTATTAATTTGCCATTGCTCAATTTTACTTTTGCTAAATATGTTGCCTGACTTAAATTGTTTAGTGAGAATGTTTGAGAGTTACCTTGTGCATCTAATTTATAAAGTGTTTTGCCCAATAAATCAACAATCTCAATAGATTTCATTTCAAATGGGCTAGACAATTTAAATTGCACATCACCATTAGGTAATTCAATAATTTGAAGTGAATTACCATCAAATTTAGCTATAAATCAATGGGTTATAAAAAATCACTTATTAACAAATTGTTGCTAAATTGCAACATGATTTCTAACAAAACATATACTGTTGAGGAAGCTTTATTAAAACTTCAAAATTATTGTTCTTATCAAGAACGTTGTCACCAAGATGTACAGCAAAAATTAATGGGAATGCGAATGATTCCTGAGGCTATAGACCAAATAATGGTCCATCTTTTGGAGCATAACTTTCTAAATGAAGAACGTTTTGCCAAAACATATGTCAGTGGTAAGTTCAGAATTAAAAAATGGGGACGACGTCGTTTAACTCTTGAATTAAAGAAAAAGGGCATTAGCAAATTTAATATAAATCAAGCACTTACGGAAATTGATGAGGTTGAATATATGGAAACTTTCAACGCTTTAGCTAAAAAAAGATTGCATAGTATTAAAGAAACTAATAAACTCAAGAAAAAAAAGAAGTTAGCAGATTATTTACTCTACAGAGGTTGGGAATCACATTTGGTTTACGAAAAAGTGAATGAATTAATTAAATAACTGTATTTTTCAAAAAAATAAATATAAGATGCGAAACATAACATTATTTGCAATGTGTTTGTGCTTGGTCTTTTCTTGTAAAGAGAGCATTAAAGAAGAAAAAGCAGTTGCTGAAGAACAAATTGTTAAGAATGAAGTTGTAAATTCAACTGAAGCCAATGCCTTTTGGGATGCGCTACAAGCTCTTTGTGGAAATGCTTTTGAAGGCACCTTAGAACTCCCTGAGAATGACCCAGATTTTGGAGGAAAACAATTGGTAATGCATGTAAGGACTTGTGAAGATAATATAATTAGAATTCCGTTTTTTGTTGGTGATGATAAATCAAGAACTTGGGTATTAACCTTTGAAAATGATCGTATTGAATTAAAACATGATCACAGACATGAAGATGGTACTGAAGACGATATAACCATGTATGGAGGAACAACAACCAACTCTGGTCAATCGACAATACAGTTGTTTCCAGCTGATCAGCATACTAAATCCATTATACCTGAGGCATCAACAAACACGTGGTGGATTACTCTAGATGACAAACAATTTACCTATAATCTAAGACGATTAGGCACGGATCGTGTGTTTAGGGTTGCTTTTGATTTAACTAAAACCATTGCGACTCCAGAAGCACCTTGGGGCTGGAAAGATTAAAAAAGGTATTTGCTAAGCTTACAGATTAAAAGTAGCGCCAAAATTAATTGTAAACTGATTGTGAATTTTTTCAGCTGGCGTTAAGGCATTAGAATTGTACTTAGCAATTGGTGTATTGAGTTCTGTGAAAATTCCAAAACCATTAGAAAAAAAGTAACGCATACCTAAATGACCACCAAAGTTTTTAAGTCCGAAATTTAGACCTGGATAAATATCAAAATTTTCATCAATATTAACCACATTTCCTAAGTTAGCGTTAAAACGCGCTTTAATATCAAAACGATCTCCAAAATCTGCACCTAATTTATCATCAACACTTAAAGCATAAGTTGATAATAGTCCTAATGAAATATTTTCACCAACACCAAAGTCATAACTTACGTTTAGTCCTGAGGCATTGTCTTGAAAATTAGCTCCTACTTGAAATTTATTATCTCCTTTTCCTTGATAAGCTTGTGCATTTACAAAAGCTATACTCAACATTGCTAGGATTACAATTAGATTTTTAATGGCATAAAATATTAAGTGGGCAAATATAGGATATGTTTTTAATTTTATGGACTTTATTTTAATTGCTTATCAGTTCTTTTTATGGCTTGTTCGTTTTTCCAATCAATCCATTTTTGGCCTTTTATGCGTCGCATAACATTATCAAAATTGCGCATTACAAATACGTTATAAACGGCTTTACCTAGGTTTTTAGGATTTCTTGCAATAGCGCGTAAGCTCATTGAAAATCCTGGCGTGATATATTTCATGTAGTGCCAATAACCTTCAGGCATGTATAAAACCTCACCATGCTTCAAGTTGGTGATATAGCCTTGGGCATTTTTAAGTGCTGGCCATTTATCAAAATCTGGATTTGAAAAATCAATATCTTCTCTTGTTATGAGAGAATGCGGTATTTTATATAAATGTCTATTTTGGTTTTGATCGAATAAAATAATTTGCTTTTCTCCCTCAAAATGAAAGTGGAAAATATTGGCTAAATCAATATCATAATGCATAAAAGTATAGGAATGAGTTCCGCCAAAAAACAACATTGGCAAACCTTTCATAAGTTTCAAACCAAAATCCGGATAGGTAAAATCGTTTTGTAATTGAGGGACTTCTTTTAAAATATTCCATAAAAAAATGCGATATTTTGTTGGCTCACGTTTAAGCAAATCAACATAATCGCTCATATTCATTTTAGCATGAGGCTCGTTGAAACCATCTTTATAATCAACAGGTCTATCATCGTATAGAGGTACAGTCTTATCTCCAGCAACTGTTTTCATATAATCTAAATTCCATTTGGAGTAAGCTGGCCAATCTTCAATAAAACGCTCAATAACCACAGGTTTTTGTAGCTTGAAATAGTATTTCATAAATTCCTGCTTGGTGATGGTTTCTACACGAGGAATATCTTGAAGATTTAGTTTCAAAGGCTTTAATTTTAGCGTTTCAAAGTTACTAAAACGTTATTTAATTTAAAATAGTGTGAAAACTTGAGGTCAAAAAAAAGTCGACTTTTTAAAGTGGATTTTTTAAACTGTCTGATTAAACAATGTAATTAAAACTTATACCTCAAATCCAATAAGACATTGCCTTTTGGCATTGGCACTAGGTTGGTTTCAGTGTACGCTTGGTTAAAAATATTGTTTCCAATAATTGAAAATTCAAACATATCTAAAGCTAGTGTGATTTTTGCATCAACAACACTATATGATTCGCCATTAGTACGTTCGGCAAATTTATAAACTAGACTTTGCGTAATGTTCTTTAAGAATTGTGAACGATATGTTGCTGTAAAATGATGCTTTAGTGAATTGACTGAGTATCGTGAAAATGAAAATGTACTGTTATTAATATTTTCATTTAAATAGGTATAACCTGCTGAAATATTCTGATTGAAACCTGCTGTTTTGAATCCATAAGCTGCATTAGCTTCAAACCCAAAGGTGTTTAAATCTTGAATGTTTGTGGCTTGCCATTTATCACTTTCGTTTTCTTTTACGTAATCTATTAAATTGTTAGAGTCTCTATTAAAAACAGCTGCTGAAGCATTAAAATTTCGATTAAAATATTTCACACCAATTTCTTCTGTTATGGCTTCTTCTGGATCTAGATTTTCGTTTCCTGAAGTGGTTGGATCGCTGTAAAACAAATCCGTATAAGTTGGAATTCTGTAGGTATAACCTGCGTTTGCATAAAGTTTAACCTGGTCGTTTAATTGATAGCCTAAATCAATTCCTGGAAAGGCATGAAATTTAAAATCTGAAAAATAATTTATAGCAATTCCTGGAGTAACATCCAGTTTATCATCGGCAAATTTAAAACGATGCTCTAAAAACATGTTAACCATGTCACGTTCATGTTTTCCTAAATTATTACTTGAGATGTAAACTTTTGAAACTTCTACACCAAATCCAGTAACACCAATTTTTGAAGTGTAAGACGCATTAAATTCTGCACCAACTTTATTGGTTTGGTGTAGGTTTCTGTAAATAGCTGGATTCTGACGAACAAACACATACATGTCTTGGTTGCGCTTCCAGTATAAACGAGGCGATATGATGAATTTTTTAGACTTAAATTGTGTCGATACACCAACTAAACTACTTTGAGTTTCTTCGTATTGATTTACAGCTGAAGGTGAAGCGTAAAATCCGTTCGCACCAAACTTACGTTCTGTAAAATATCCAATCACATCAATTGGGGTGTTATTTTTATTGAAACTGCTTTTTACAAAATAATTCTGATTTTCAAAATCTGTATTATGTCTGTAACCATCGGATGCATTCACTGAAGCATGTGCAATAAACGAGCTGTTGCCAAAATTTTTTCCGGCTGTTCCAGACACGTGTTGCTGTCCAAAAGAACCTAACTGAAAGCTAGCAGCATTAACGTTATCTGCATTACTTTTTGTTACGATATTAATAGCACCTGTAAATGCATTTTGTCCAAAAACACGAGCGGCTGGACCTTTTATAATTTCAATGCGTTCAATGGTTTCAATTGGTAGTGCCATATTCATGGTATGATGTCCAGTTTGAGCATCTTCTACTTTAATGCCATCAATGAGCAATAAAGTTTGATCAAAACTACCACCACGAATGTATAAATCGGCTTGCATACCGTTAACACCACGACGTCTTATGTCAACTCCTGCTACTTGTTGCAATAATTCTGATACGTTAGTTGCTGTGCTTTGCATGATTTCAGATGAGGAAATCACTGTTATGGTTCGTGAGTTTTCTTTAAATGGTAAATGAATTCTACTTGAGGTAATCACAACAGAATCTAACTCTTGGTTTTGTGTTTCATCCTGAGCGCTAGAAACATAACTTGCTGCTAATAAAGAAGCTATAAATAATAAACTATTTTTTGTTTTCATTCTTAGGGTTTTGAGCGACCAAAAGTAGAAAATAAAGGCAAAAAGTAAAGGTAAATTTAACTTTTTATAAGTTTTTGACATTGCTCAAAAATAGTATCTTAGATGCTTAAAGATTTTAGTCAATGAAAAAAGGTTTCTTACTAGCAATTCTCTTTGCTTTTTACATACAGATTAATGCACAAGTTTCAACTATTTATGAAGTTTCATTTAAAAATGCAGTTCACCATGAGGCTGAAATAGTGGCTACTTTTACAAATCTAAAACCAAGAGAAACAGAATTCAGAATGAGTAGAACCTCTCCAGGACGATATGCATTGCATGAGTTTGTAAAAAACGCTTATAATGTTAGGGTAACTGATGAGAATGGAAAAGAATTAAAAGCAACTCGTCCAGATCCATATTCATGGAAAGTCTCAGGACACAGCGGGACTATTATAGTAAGTTATACCTTATTTGCCAATCATGGAGATGGTACTTATAGCCAGGTAGATGAAACGCATGCCCACTTAAATATGCCTGCAACATTTATGTATGCTCCTGAGCTGAGTAATAAAGAAATCCAAGTAACCTTTAATGTTCGTGAAGATTTAAACTGGAAAGTAGCTACACAATTAAAGCCAATAAAAGGAAATACATTTTATGCTAAAGACCTGCAATACTTCATGGATAGTCCTACGGAAATAAGTAATTATGGTTTACGGTCTTTTGATGTTGATGGACAATCCATTAATTTGGTGTTGCATCATAATGGAACAGATGCAGAATTAGATGCGTATTTTGAAAGCGTCAAGAAAGTGGTACTGCAACAAAAAGCAGTTTTTGGAGAGCTTCCAAAGTTTGATTATGGTAATTATTATTTCCTAGCCTGTTACATGCCTAATGTGTCTGGAGATGGTATGGAACATAGAAATTCAACCGTTATTCCTAGTACAAGAAGTTTAGCCAATGGAGGTATGGAACGTAATATTGGTACCGTTTCTCACGAGTTTTTTCACGCTTGGAATGTCGAGCGCATTCGTCCAAAGTCTTTAGAGCCTTTTGATTTTGAAGCTGCAGATATGAGTGGTGAATTGTGGTTTGCGGAAGGCTTCACAAGTTATTATACAGGACTCATTTTGTGCAGAGCAGGTCTGAATACTCAAGAGGATTATATAAAAGGATTGGCAGGAACATTCAATTATGTATGGAATTCACCAGGAAGAAATTTCTTTAACCCAATTGAAATGAGTTACCAAGCACCTTTTGTGGATGCTGCAAGATCTGTTGATGAAGTCAATAGAGGGAATACTTTTATTTCGTATTATTCTTATGGTAGTGCTTTAGGTTTAGCATTGGATTTAGCATTACGTGAAAAAGGATTGAACTTAGACGACTATATGAAATTGGTATGGACGGTTTTTGGTAAAACAGAAGATGCTTATACAGTTGAAGGCTTGCATAAAGCTCTTATTAAGTATGCTGGAGCAGATTTCGGAAATGATTTTTTTAATAAATATATATACAAAAGTGAAATGCCTGATATGAAGCCATTATTTGAAAGTGTTGGTGTTTCATTAACTAGAGATGTAGATAAAACATGGTTTGGTAGTTTTGTTAGAGAGGGAAAAATTTCTGGTTATCCAACTATAGGATCTCCAACATATAAAGCTGGGCTGGATAAAGATGACTTGATCAAATCAATTGGTGACTTTGTGCTTTCAGATTCAATTAGCTTTTATGATGTATTGAATAATTTTAAACCAAGTGATAAAGCCAAAGTGGTTTTTGAACGATTTGGAGAACAAAAAGAAACAGAAATCATCTTTATGTCAGATCCAAGTTATTCTATTTCGGTATTTGAAGCTAATGGCTTAACTCCAACCGAAACACAAAAAGCTAATAGAGAAGCTTGGTTGAAAACCAAAAATTAAAATAAGGTATCTTTTGGTGCAGCTTCAACAATATAGGGTTTGTTGGTATCAATTCCTTTTTTATATAAATCACGACTTACAGGGTGAGCATCAAAAGGCTGGCTTGTAAAACCAGTGGTCATTATTTTATTAATATATTGATTTGTAGTTCCAGGATCGAGCCAATCTTCAAAGTAAGTTGAGTCTAAAATTAGTGGCATGCGTTTTCCTTTGTTGTGGACTTGCATAAAAAATGGATTCGCCTCTGTTGTTAGAATCGTTGTTGTTAATGTATTATCGTCTAATTCATTATATAAGCCTGCAAATAAAAGCAAATCGCCTTCAGGGAATTCTTTAGAAGGTTGATAGCAGAAGTAAGGAATAGCTTGACCATTTTCATGATGTGGTTCGAAAAATCCATCTGCTAGAATGAGGCAGCGTTTGTTTTCGGCGCTTTCACTGAATGATGCTTTTTCAAAAATGTTTTCGCTTCTCGCATTTAAAGTGTTGCTTTTTTTTCTAAAACCTTCTGGATTATGAGTGGACCAACTAGGGATTAAGCCCCATTCAGCATCTACTATAAGTTCTGGATTATCCATTGTTATGATTTGTAAATTACCATGAGTAAAGCCGTTAAGATGGAAGTAAGGCTCAAAAGTAGTTTCTTCCGAAAATTTTGCTGGAATTTGGCTTAAAATTCGTTGTTCTATTTTCTCTCGTTGCTTCCGTAATGCAGTTGAATAACACATAGCCCTAAATTAATAAAAATTTACTGTCTTCTATTAGCTAATAATGGAGGTGGTTCTCCTGTAAAGGGATTCCACCTGCTAATGGTTTTTGCTTCCATACCAGCTGCATTTATTACAGCTCTATCACCATAACGCTCACGCATTTTATCAATTGCGATACTCAAATTTAAATATTTATCGTTGTCTTCAAACAAATTAACTTGATGACCGCCTTCCACCAAATGGCTAAATTTTACACCAACCAATCGAACTAGTAGTCTGCGATTGTATAACTTCTTGTATAAATCTAAAACTACAGGAATGATATTATGATCCATAGAACTATAAGGAATACGTTGTTGTTGTGTGTAAGTCTGAAAATCTGAATAACGTATTTTGAATGTAATACAAGCGGTTAATTTATTTCCGCGACGTAATTGATAGGCTAAATTCTCTGCCATAGCAATGATAATACCCTTTAATTTGGAGACATCGGTTGTGTCTGTATTGAAAGTGCGTTCTGTTGAAATTGACTTGCGTTCATGATATTGTACCACAGGACTATTATCAATACCATTAGCTTTTTTCCAAATAGACAATCCATTTTTACCGAGTACTTTGTGCATGAGTTCCATAGGCATATCCTGGACTGTTTTAATACGCTTCACGCCCAAATCGCATAGCGTTTTATAAGTTACATTACCAACCATAGGAATTTTCTTTACAGATAATGGTGCTAAAAATGGTTTTTCGGTTCCTGAAATAATACGTATCTCATTATTTGGCTTGGCTTCGCCTGTTGCAATTTTGGAAACCGTTTTGTTAAGTGAGAGTCCAAATGAAATGGGTAACCCCGTTTCTTTTATAATACGTTGACGCAATTCTGAAGCTAGTTTGTGACAACCAAAAAACTTGTCCATTCCTGTAAGATCAATATAAAATTCATCAACAGATGTTTTTTCATAAAGCGGTACACTTTCTTTAATGACATCAGTAACGCTTTGAGAAAATTTAGTATACACTCCAGAATTCCCTCTTAATACGATAGCTTCTGGGCATAATTGTTTTGCCATACGCATTGGCATTGCAGAATGGATTCCAAATTTTCTAGCCTCATAACTACAAGAAGCAACAACACCTCGATCGCTAGTGCCTCCTATAAGAACGGGTTTCCCATTAAGCCGACTGTCTAGTAAGCGTTCGCAAGACACAAAAAATGTATCTAAATCCATATGCACAATAGAGCGATTATAAGCCATGTATCTTAAGGTCTTTAAAGCTTTTTTTATTTTGAAATGTTGGATTTAAAGATTTTACTGCGTAGCGCGGATCTTCAATTACAGCTTTGCGCTCCATAAATGATACTTCGATGTTTACACAATCAAAATCTTCTAAAACTTTTCCTGTAATGGTATAAACGCCTTTGCCTCTAAAGGGGAATTTTGCAGCTACAGGAGGAAAATGAACCGTATCAATAAAATAGCCATCTCGATCTAAAAAGGTTCCAAAAAACATACGTTTTCCATTAGAAGTACCTGTGTTTTTTGTTGTAACCAAATAGCCTTCTATGGTAATGGTTTTGTTTTTATAAGATAGAAGCTGATTTGCACGAAGCGGACTTGAAGATTGATTTTCTAATAAGTCAAACGGATTACATAAAGGGAAACCCAATAGCTCTATTTCATCAAAGGCATTTTCTAAATCACTACTTGTAAGCTGTGGTGTTTTATAATTTATTTTTTCAGTTTTAAATAAGGTTATGATATGTTCCTGAATATGGGTTTTGCTAATTTTTAAATGTGTTTCCCATAGTAATTCACGCTTGTTAACTCCTGTAAAACGGAAGGCATTAATTTTAATAAGAATGGCTATTTGCTCAACTGAAATAGGTACGCGATCTATAAAGTCGTCTAAACTTTGAAACAAGCCATGTTGTTCTCTTTCTTTAATGAGTCGTTTAATGGTCTTCTTTTCAAGGGCATGTAAAAACATAAAACCTAAATAAATAGTTTCTCCTTCTATGATAGTTTGACTATAGCTTTTATTAATGCAAGGCGCTTCAATAATACCACCATGCATTCTGGCTTCATGCACATATAATTCAGTTCTGTAAAACCCACCAAAATTATTGATAGTTGCCACCATATATTCTAATGGAAAATAGGCTTTTAAGAATAAGCTTTGATAACTTTCAACAGCATAAGAAGCTGAATGTCCTTTTGCAAACGCGTAGCCTGCAAAACTTTCAATTTGTCGCCAGACATCTGTAGTGAGGTCTTCTGGTTTGCCATCGTTTTTACAGTTATTAAAAAATTGTTTTTTGACCTTTATAAATTCTTCTCTAGACCGAAATTTTCCTGACATGCCACGACGCAACATGTCAGCTTCACCTAAAGTTAAACCACCAAAGTAGTGAGCTACTTTAATAACATCTTCCTGATAAACCATAACACCATAGGTCTCTGGCATGATATCTAATAACACTGGATGGGCATCTTTACGACGTTCAGGATGTCTGTAACGCATAATGTACTCACGCATCATTCCAGATTTTGCAACACCAGGACGAATAACAGAACTTGCGGCAACCAATCCCAAATAATTATCAACTTGTAGTTTTTTGAGAAGCATGCGCATGGCAGGAGATTCTACATAAAAGCATCCTATAGCTTTAGCATTGCGTAACAAATTTTTGATTTTTTCATCTTGTTTGAAACGCTTGATATCATGAATATCAATAGGTGTTTTTTTAGGATGATTATAGGCTGCAATATTTACAGCATCCTTTATTTTGCCTAAACCACGCTGACTTAAAATATCAAACTTGTAAAGACCAATGTCTTCTGCAACAACCATGTCAAACTGTGTAGTAGCAAAGCCTTTAGGTGGCATAAACGTCGCGCCATAAAAGTGAATTGGTTTTTCTGAAATAATAATACCTCCTGCATGAATCCCTAAATAATTTGGAAAACCATTAATGTAGGTGCTGTATTTTAGGACTAATTGTGATAGCCTATCTAGTTGGTCAAAATTATATTTCCCACTTGAAAGTATGTCGATTTCAGATTTTGGTAAGCCAAAAACTTTTCCAAGCTCACGAACAGAGGCTTTATACTTGAAGGTATTGTAAACCGTAATAAGGGCAGTATTCTTAAAACGTTTAAAAATGAATTCGGTAACATCATCTCTATCTGTCCAAGAAAAATCAATATCAAAATCTGGTGGATTTTTTCTGTAGAGATTAATAAAGCGTTCAAAATATAAATCAAGCTCTACAGGATCTACATCAGTGATGCGTAATAAATAAGCGATGATACTATTAGCACCGCTACCACGACCAACATAAAAATAACCTTTACTGCGTGCATATTTTAAAATTTTCCAATTGATAAGAAAATAGGATACAAATCCTTTTTCTTTAATGATATGGAGTTCTTTTTCTATGCGTTTAAAAATGCGTTCTCCAGGTTTTTTATAACGATAGTGTAAGCCTTGATAAGTGAGCTTTTCTAAAAGTTTGTAGTCGAGTAATTCATTATTGGTATAAGATTTTTGATTGTTTGGCGTGTTTTGCGAAAAATCAAATTCAATGGTACAATTGTCTAAAAGAGATGATGTGTTTTTTATGAGTTCAGGAAATTCTTGGTAGCTGTTTTTTAGATCTTCAAAAGGGAGCATGATATCAGTTTCTTTGCCTTGCTCATTTTTAGGAAGCTTGCTTAAAAGCGTGTTATTGTCAATGGCACGTAATAAGCGATGTGTGTTAAACCCTTTTTTGTTTTGAAATGAAACAGTTTGAAGAATAACTAACTTACTTCTAAACGTATTCCATTCAGAAAATTTAAGATGGTTGAGGTCTTGTGGCTTTATGCCAAGAAATTCATTAGCTTTTAGATTATATTTTTTATTGTGTTGGTAAGGATATACTACAAATGTATCGTCTAGTTGAGGTGCTTGTTCAGGAATTTTTAACGCGGTATTGTGTAGAAATTTTGACAAATAGGTATTGATATTATAAAACCCATTGTTGTTTTTGGCAATTAAAATAAACTGCTGCTGTGTTCTATTTCTAAAGTCAACACCAAGCACAGGTTTAATCTTATACTTTCTTGAAAGCCTTACAAAATCTAAACATGCAGATGTATTATTAATATCTGTTAATGCTAGAGTTTGCAAACTATTTTCTGAAGCAATTGCGAGTAACTGTTCAGGTTTAATAGTTCCATAACGTAAGCTATAATATGAATGGCAGTTGAGATACATAAATTGTTTTAACAAAAATAAACTACAAAATGTAGTTGTAGTTGCTTATATTTGTAGTAAATAATGTTAAAGTAAAATGAAACATATTCAAGGAAATATTAGGCACTTACGAATGCTTAAAAAGTTATCACAGGAACGTTTTGCAGACGATTTAGGATGGTCACGTTCTATGGTTGGTTCTTATGAAGAAGGCCGATCTGAACCTCCAATAGATAGATTGATAGATTTGTCTAACTACTTTAATATTCCGATAGATATATTAGTTAGAAATGATTTGCGATTGGCCAAAGACACTTCATTTATTGAGGTAGGTGGAAAACGGGTTTTATTTCCTGTAACTGTAAATGAAAATAACGAAGATCTTATTGAAATTATTCCTGCAAAAGCTTCAGCAGGATATTTGAGTGGTTATGACGATCCTGAGTATATTGAGCAACTTCAAAAAATAAAGCTACCCTTTTTACCAACAGGGACACATCGCGCTTTTCCTATTAAGGGAGACTCTATGTTGCCAGTGAAAGATGGCGCTTTTGTTGTGGCAAAGTTTGTTGAAGATATTACAGATGTACGAGATGGTAGAACCTATGTTGTTTTGACTAAAAATGATGGTTTAGTTTATAAACGATTATATAATAGAATAAAAGATAACAATACATTATTACTGTCTAGTGATAATAAAGCATATCAGCCTTACGAAGTAAAAACTGAAAATATATTAGAAATTTGGGAGTTTACCTGTTGTATAAATACCCAAGAATATGAGGAAGAGGAGCTTAAGTTGAGTAGTGTTTTGAATATGTTTCAAGAACTAAAAGTGGAGTTGAAATCTATTAAAGGACTTGAAAATATTATTTAAATAAAAATATGACTAAAAAAGTATAACTTAGGCTGAAAATTTTAATCAAAAAACTAAATGGTTGATTTATCCACGTTTGACATTACACTTATTATTGTCTTTTTTGCAATTACACTTTTTATAGGAATTTACGTTTCAAAACAATCTGGAAAAAGTTCTGTTGAATATTTTCTTTCAGGAAGAAGTATGCCATGGTGGCTGCTTGGTGTCTCAATGGTAGCCACAACCTTTTCAACAGACACACCGAATTTGGTTACAGACATAGTAAGAACTAATGGTGTCTCTGGTAATTGGGTTTGGTGGGCATTTTTGATCACTGGATTACTCACAGTTTTTGTCTATGCAAAACTTTGGCGAAAATCTAAAGTAAATACAGATATCGAATTTTATGAATTACGCTATGGAGGAGCGCCAGCAAGATTTTTAAGAAGTTTTAGATCTGTTTATCTAGGTATCATTTTTAATATTTTGGCGATGGCCGGAGTTACGCTTGCTGCAATTAAAATAGGAAGCGTTATGCTTGGGTTACAACCGTGGGAAACTGTTGTTTATGCTGGGGTCATAACAGTTATATTTAGTGCTTTGGGTGGATTTAAAGGCGTCGTTTATACGGATTTTATATTATTTTTTACAGCCATGGCTGGAGCATTAGGAGCTGCCTATTATCTAGTTGGACTTCCAGAAGTTGGTGGGTTAGAAGCATTACTACAACATGAAAATGTGGCAGATAAATTAAACATATTACCAGATTTCACTGATAAAGAAGCATTAATAACATTATTAATTATTCCATTAGCTGTGCAATGGTGGAGTAGCTGGTATCCTGGAGCAGAACCAGGAGGAGGAGGTTATATTGCGCAACGAATGTTAGCTGCAAAAGATGAAAATCATGCTATTGGAGCTACTTTCTTTTTTAATATTATGCATTACGCCTTACGCCCTTGGCCATGGATTATTGTAGCATTGGCTTCATTAGTTGTGTTTCCGGATTTGTTAAGTATCCAAGAAGCGTTTCCGAATGTTACGGAAGATAAACTAGGACACGATTTAGCATATTCAGCAATGCTTACAAAACTTCCAAGCGGATTACTTGGTTTAGTGCTTGCGTCCTTGGTTGCAGCTTATATGAGCACGATTTCAACGCACTTAAATTGGGGAGCATCATATATCGTAAATGATTTTTACAAACAACAAATCAATAAAAACGCAACTGACAAACAATTAGTTTTTGTTGGACGTTTATCAACAGTAATCTTAATGGTTAGTAGCGCCTTATTTGCTTTGGTGCTTACAAATGCGCTTCAACTATTTGAAATTATTTTAATGTTTGGCGCAGGAACAGGATTGATTTTTATTTTGAGATGGTTTTGGTGGCGTATTAATGCATGGAGTGAAATCTCTGCTATGTTTGTTTCAGGAGTTGTTTCGATAATATTGACGTTTACACCTTTAGGTAACTACCTTTTTGGTGATGATGGATTGATGCCTTCGTATACCAAATTTCCAATGATTGTTTTGATAACAACAATAATTTGGATTGTGGTAACTTATGCCACTCAACCAGAAACTAAAATAGTACTTCAAGGGTTTTACAAGAAAATTCAACCTGGAGGTCCAGGATGGAGTAAAGTTGTTAATGAAGCTAAAGCTGAGAACATTGAAATAGTGAATACTAACGAAGGTTGGAGTGTTCCCTCTGGAATCATTGCGATGCTCGTTGGGTGTGTCTTTATTTATAGTATTATGTTTGCTACAGGCAATTATATTTATGGTGAATATACCAAAGCTTTAATATTGTCTGGTGTGGCATTAATCTCTGGTTTTGTTCTTATAAAATTGTGGAGTAAGATAAAAGCTAACATTCTTTAGTTACATGGGAACCTCTAAGCGTATAGAATCAGTAGATTTGTTTAGGGGGTTAACCATCGCAGCCATGATTTTGGTGAATAATCCAGGGAGCTGGAGTCACGTATATGCGCCTTTATTACATGCTGAATGGCACGGCTTAACGCCAACAGACCTTATTTTTCCTTTCTTTTTATTTATTGTAGGCATTTCTATTCACTTATCTTATAGACATAAACATGCACATAAGTCAGTATATAAAAAGATAGTAATTAGAAGTTTAAAATTGTTTGGGTTGGGGTTTTTTCTTGCTTGGTTTTTACCTTATTATCCATTTTTTAGAGATTTAAATATTGTTAGAATACCAGGAGTGCTACAAAGAATAGGATTGGTGTTTTTAGTTTCAGCAATTCTTTACTTAAAATTTAATTGGAAAGCGTTATTAGGAATTGCTTTAAGCCTATTAATTGGATATTTTATACTACTCGGATTTATGCCATTACCTGATGGAAGTTTACCAACTTTTGATAGAGCACCTAACAATTGGGCCATGTATTTAGATGCAAATGTTCTTGGAGAACACATGTGGAAAGATGATTATGATCCTGAAGGATTAATGAGTTCACTGCCAGCCATAGTAACTTGTATTTCAGGTATTTTAGTTGGAAGATTAATAACCAATCGGAGAAATGGTAAAGTTTACAGTTTTGCCATTATCTCAGGAATCCTTTTAGTTATTGGTTATGTTTGGAGTTATTGGTTTCCATTAAATAAAGCCATATGGAGCAGTAGTTATGTTTTAGTAACAAGTGGTTGGGCTACTTTAATTCTTGGAATTATATATTATATTCAAGATGTAAAAAAGTTTCAGTTTGGGTCAGTATTCAAATATGCTGGTATGAATGCGATTACTATTTTCTTTTTATCAGGGTTTATTGCAAAAACTTTTTATTTAATAAGAGTTAATGAAGAAATGCGAATTCACACATGGCTATATTCAACAATTTTCGAATATGATCTTTTAAGGGATAAATTATCTTCTCTTTTATATGCTTTGATAGTTACATTGTTCTATTTATGGATCGGCTCTGTATTATATAAAAAAAAGATATTTTTAAAAGTATAGGAATAAAAAAACGCGAAGTACAGGCTTCGCGTTTTTGTTTTATTGTGAAATAAAATAATTAGTCTGCTAAGATAATTACTTTATTATCTTTCATTTCAATAGTACCTGATTTAATATTTACAGTAAGAATTTTATCATCATCATTATGAGGTATCACTTCAGCATGTAATTCGTCAAAATCCAAATGACTTTGAGTATGGGTATGAATTTTAACTGTTCCTTCTTTTAAAAGAGATACAATAGCAGCGTGATCTTTTAACATTTCAAACTCACCATTAACACCAGGAACAACAACAGAATCTACTTCTGAACTGAATAAGGTGGCCTCAGGTGATACAATTTCTAAATACATTTTTATTGTTTTAAATATTAAGCCTCAGCTAACATTATCTCTCCTGCTTCAATTGCTTCTTCAATAGACCCCTTAAGGTTAAACGCTGCTTCTGGTAAGTGATCTAATTCACCGTCCATAATCATGTTAAATCCTTTGATAGTTTCTTTAATATCAACTAATACACCTGGAATACCAGTAAACTGTTCTGCTACGTGGAACGGTTGAGATAAGAAACGTTGTACACGTCTTGCTCTACCTACAGCCATTTTATCTTCCTCAGATAATTCTTCCATACCAAGAATTGCAATAATATCTTGTAATTCTTTATAACGTTGTAACAACTCTTTTACTCGTTGTGCACAATCATAATGCTCTTTTCCTAAAATATCAGCAGTAAGAATTCTAGACGTAGAATCTAATGGATCTACTGCCGGATAAATACCTAACTCTGCAATTTTACGAGATAATACTGTTGTTGCATCTAAGTGAGCGAAGGTTGTTGCAGGAGCAGGATCCGTTAAGTCATCCGCAGGTACGTAAACCGCTTGTACAGATGTAATAGAACCTCTTTTTGTTGATGTAATACGCTCTTGCATTGCTCCCATTTCAGTTGCTAATGTTGGTTGGTAACCTACGGCAGATGGCATACGACCAAGCAATGCAGATACCTCAGAACCAGCTTGTGTAAAACGGAAAATGTTATCTACGAAGAAAAGCACATCTTTCCCTTGTCCCTCACCAGCACCATCACGGAAATATTCAGCGATAGTTAATCCTGAAAGTGCCACACGAGCACGTGCTCCAGGAGGCTCATTCATTTGTCCGAAAACGAAAGTTGCTTTAGATTCCTTCATTTTAGATTTATCAACTTTAGATAAATCCCATCCTCCATCTTCCATAGAATGCATAAAGTCATCACCATAACGTATAATTCCTGATTCTAACATCTCTCTTAAAAGGTCATTTCCTTCACGAGTTCTCTCTCCAACTCCAGCAAAAACTGAAAGTCCACCATGTCCTTTTGCAATATTGTTAATTAACTCCTGAATCAATACCGTTTTACCTACTCCAGCACCACCAAATAAACCAATTTTACCGCCTTTTGCATAAGGCTCAATCAAATCGATTACTTTGATACCAGTAAATAAAACTTCAGTAGATGTTGATAAATCTTCAAATTTAGGTGCTTCTCTATGTATTGGCAAACCTGAGCTTCCAGCTTTAGGCAAATCTCCAAGACCATCAATAGCATCTCCAATTACATTGAATAGACGACCATAAATGTCATCACCAATTGGCATTTGTATTGGAGCACCAGTTGCAACAACTTCAGTTCCTCTACTTAAACCATCTGACGAGTCCATTGCAATCGTACGAACAGAATCTTCACCAATGTGAGATTGTACTTCAAGTACTAAGATAGAACCATCAGGTCTTTTAATTTCTAATGAATCATAAATTCTTGGAAGTTCAGCACCAGAACTGAATTCTACATCAATTACTGGACCTACTATTTGTGCAACTTTACCTGTAACTTTTGACATTACTTATGTGTGTTTATTGTTTTGCTTAAAATTCAATTGAAAAACAGCTCGTTTTTCGCGCTGCAAATATAGGAGTTTTAATTAAAAAACCATACATAAATTAACATCAAAAAAATAAGTTTTTTAATGGGAATAAAATGTTTTAATCAAACAAAAAAAACCCGAAACATTGTTTCGGGTTTTTTAAATATTATAGAGTTAGTTTTATTGTAGTAATGGTGAGTAATTGGTTGGATAATCTCCAATATCAACTAAATTACCAGAATCTTCAAAGTTAGAACCATAGGTTGCGTCAATAGCTTTCATAAACAAATTTGCAATTAATGCATAGCCTCTAGAAGTTGGATGAACTCCATCTAAAGAAAAGGCACCACCTGTAACAAGGTTAGCAGTTAATGTGTGGTCTCCATCAGTAACTCCACCAGCAGCTAATTGTTGCATAAAAGCATTAGCATCAACAAAGGCATAACCAGCACTAGTTGCGGCAGCTTGAATGGAAGCATTATAGCCAGCTGTTGCATTTTTTATTTGAGTTTTTTCATTTGGTATTACAACCCATTTATCTTCTAATGGCAATGAAACACCCTCTGCCGAAAATTGAGCTGCTAAATTTGCAGGCAATCCTTGAGATTGCAAAAATGCAGCAAAATTTGTATTAACTGTTCCAATAATTGTAGAAGAAGGAAGCACTAATAAATCGTCATCAGTTGCTTGTCTAGCTTGACCATACACTATTCCTAAAAGGTTAGCTACAACTGGTGCAGCAGCAGCAGGTAAACCAAAAGATTGTACAAAGGCTGGGAATGTTGGACTTGCATTCAGAACTCCTGTTATTTGAGCTGACAAGTTAACTAAAGATTCGTCACTAATGACAACTGGACTAGCGGCAGTTTCAGAGAATACTATACTACGTTCAGGTACACCTAAAAATGCAAACACCTGATTGATTTGGCCAAAAATACCATTAAGAGTAGGAATTAAAGGACCAAAAGCAGGATTTGATGGGTCTAAGGGATTATGAGGTACAGTTGTAAAATAAGGAATAGTTGTCACATCAGGAATATTTGCCATGACACCTTGAGTTCCAGATAAACCGCTCATCACAGTAGAAAGAGCAAAGTCAAATGTTGGTTGAGGTGTTGGAGCGCCAGAAGAAGCTCCTCCTGTTGCATAACCAAGAACATCATTATTACCTATCCATAGTGAAACGAATGAAGGCGATTGAGCTTGTGCTAATTCTAAAACTGTTGCATTTTGATTACTTCCAGTCATTCTTACAAAATAAGGATTTGCAGCTGAAGGTAAGTTACTTATGTTACCATAACCAGGAGCAATCAAATGAAAGCTAGCGGCACCTGGAACACCCATATTATTAAATGGACCAGTTGGATTATTTACTGCTAAATCTGTTGTTACTGTAACTGGGCCTATTAAAGATTCTAATGGAACAGGACCAGCTCCACCAAAAACCAATCTAGGTTGGGCAATTCTATTTCCTCCTAAAGCTAAACCTCCAAAATTGTCATTCATTAAAGGTTGAGTAAAATCTCCGCCACCTGCTAAAGCAAATTTTTGTGCTAAAGTGTTTGGAAAAGAATTTTGTTGAGCAGCGATAAACAATGCATTATCTGTATAACCTGCAGTTAATGAGTTGCCTATAGATACAAATGTTGAAAAATCTGCTGTGCCAGCCGTAAGTTCTGGGATTACAATCACAGAAGTATCAATTCCTTGATCCTCTAGCACATCTTCGGGTTCAGCACAAGCTATAACACCAAATAGAACAGTTGATAATAAAATATATTTTAAGGTTTTCATATCAGAATTTTTTTATTAGTTGTTAATTGTCCAAGAAACATAATACATTGAACCAATTCGGCCTGTGCCGAAAGCAGTGAAATATTCCTCTCCTGTAAGATTAGTCGCTCCTGCCTTAAAAGTAGATTTTAAACTAGGAACTTTTAAATTAATTTGTGCATCTAAAACATGAAACTCTGGAACTAAACCATTACCAAAAGTAGCTTCCCAATAGTAATCATCACTAAATCTGTATGCTATATTAAATCCGAAATTTTTAAAAAGTTCATCATTACCAAAAGAAGCTTTGAATTTATGTTCTGGAGTGTTGAAATTGGTCACAAAGTTTGGATATTTTTCACGATCAAAATCTAATTTAGAAAAGGTATAACTACCTCCTAAATCAAAATCACCAAAAACTTTAGTTGACAAACCAATAGATGCACCGTAAGAATTTACCTTAGCTTCAGCATTGGTATAAGCACTATAGCCTTGAAAATCACCATTAGCTATTGCTAATACAGATAATCCTCCATCGCCCACTGTTCCATATAAAGGTGAAGCAACAGCTTGCTGTGAAATGAAATCTTCATAGCTATTATAGTAAACACTCATATCAACAATGAGTTTATTTATTTTCCCTCTATAACCAACTTCTGCAGAGGTTACGCGTTCTGGTTTTACTAATTCAGGATTAGCAACTTCCAATAAACTTGGATCTGGTGAGCCCGCAGCAGCACTAGCTCCAAATGCTTGTAATGAACTTGCAGTATATGAATTAGTATATGGTGCTGAACCGGATTGAATAATCGTTGCTGGCTGCCCTAATAATTGCCCAGGACCAGAAACCTCCAACGGCCTTGACCATCGTTCTAAGTTACTAGGTGCAGAACCTACTAAAAACCCTTGTCCTGAATCTAAACCAATGAACAAATCTTGAGTCGTTGGATTTCTGAAACCAGTTTGTACTGATGCTCTAATATTATGGTTTTGGTTAACTGTTAAACCAGCAGAAAGCCTCGGGGATAAGTTACCTTCAAAAAATTCAGACTTGTCATAACGCACAGATCCAGTTAATTTTAATTCTAAATTGTCATTAATTTCTAAGTTTTTTTGAATTTGTGTATAAACACCAAATTCTGAATAATCTATTGGGCCATCGTAATCTGTGTATATGGTACCACCTGAATTTAGGCTGTATTGTCTGTAAGACCCTCCTACTTGTATATCGACAACATCAGTTAAATGGCTAAAGTTATAATTTCCATCAGCATGATAATATTTTGATGCATCTTGGAATTTAGAACCAGTAAGAAAACTAGGGTCATTAATAATTTTATTAAAGGTTGCCTGATATTCTGGTGTGCCAGGTTCTAATCTTCCAGATTCAGCTTGAGTTCTTCCAGCCGCATGAGCTTGCTCATTTGTGGCACCACCTAATGTTGCCAAAACGTAAGCGCCAACATATTCTCCAAAATAAGTACTGTGATCCTTCCAACTATTTAAAATATTAATTCCGGTAAACACCATATCATAAGAATCACCAGCTTTATCTGAAACTACGTATCCTCTCAAAAAGAAATTATCATTTTTCAATTCCAATTTATGTTGTTGCTGAGAGAAATTATCAATATTGTATCTGTTTAAACCTTGATAAATTGTTGTTCCTGTTCCATATTTACCGACATAGGATATTTCAAAATCATCTTCAAATGGCCTAAAATATACGCCCCAATCTGTTTTTATGCTTTCCGCATTATAATTTGTAAGATCTCTTTCATTATAACCAATTCGAGTCACCCTTTCAGAAGGGACTAGTGCATTGGCTCCAGCAGGAAGTATTCCTAAACCTTCAAGTAGAACAGCAACACCCTTAATGTTAGCACCAACTTCATCACCATACACATTTATACCATTATAAGCTAAATTAGAGGACCTTGTACCACCATCAGAAGCTTTGTCTACCTCACTTGTGGCAGCCCAATCAGTTCCCTGAAGCCAGCCAAAATTTACTTTTGCAGCAAATTTATCAGAGAATTTGTGAGCCATTCTTACTCCTACATCTGTATAAGTATTATCACCAGCAGCTTCTTGAGAAGTAATACCTTGTTTTACCGAAGCACTAATACCATGGTGATCAAAAGGGTTTTTACTTCGCATGAATAAAATACCGTTAAAGGCATTTGCACCATAAAGTGCAGATGATGCTCCTGGAAGTAATTCAACACTTTGCACATCTGTTTCAATCATTCCAACTAAATTCCCGATTGGGAAGTTCAATGCTGGTGTTGAGTTGTCCATACCATCTACCAACTGCATAAAACGGTTATTCGCGAATGTTGCGAAACCTCTTGTATTGATTGATTTAAAGGTTAAACTGTTTGTATTTACATCAACACCTTTTAAGTTTTCTAATCCATCATAAAAATCAGCCGAAGCTGTATTTTTTATATCGTTTATTCCAAAACGTTCAACCGTTACAGGCGATTCGAATATTCTTTCAGGAGTTCTGGAAGCCGAGATAACAACTTCATCAAGTTCGTTACCCTCTTTCAGAACAAAATCAATTGTTTGAGGGTTTGTAGTTACTTCTTTGGTTACTGTTTCAAACCCAACACTACTTACTTGGATTGAAAATGGAGGTGCTTGATCTATGGTAAGCCTGAAGGTACCATCAAAATCTGTTATTGCACCAGTTGAAGTGCCAACAACAATGACATTTGCACCAGGAAGTGGTAGTCCGCTATCATCTGTAACAGTACCATTTACTGAAGTTTGCGCATAACAAAAGGCACAAAAAAACAATAATAAAATTTGCGTAATAGTTCTCATTTTAGGGTATTAATTTAATTTTAGATTAGCAATATATATATTATGAACGTTTTTGCAATAAAAAACAACAATAAATTATGCACGCATAATATAAATCCACTATTTTTTAGATGCAATTATTTTAATTTTATTAAAAATAATGAGAAAAAGTAAGAATAATATAAATTTAACGAATAAATTCTTACTCAACAGTGACAGATTTTGCTAAGTTGCGAGGCTGATCTACGTTTTTCTCTAATAAAACCGCAATATAATATGAAAGTAATTGTAGTGGAATAGTAGTTAATAGAGGTGTTAGTGATTCAATAGTTTCAGGAACTTCAATAACATGGTCTGCTAAATTTTTCACACTCGTGTCTCCTTTAGTTACTATACCGATGATTTTTCCTTTACGCGCTTTAATCTCTTCAATATTACTTACAATTTTTTCGTAATGCCCTTTATTAGTAGCAATAACTACAATTGGCATATTTTCGTCAATTAGAGCAATTGGTCCATGCTTCATTTCAGCAGCAGGATAGCCTTCAGCATGAATATAAGAGATTTCTTTAAGTTTTAAAGCACCTTCAAGAGCAACAGGGAAGTTATAACCTCGCCCTAAATACAAAAAGTTTTTTGCGTTTTTGTAAATTTCAGCTATAGTTTTTACATAATCATCAGATTTTAAAGCTTGTTCCACTTTATCTGGAATCATTTCTAACTCCACGAGATGGTGTCTGAAATCTGAGCTAGACATTACACCTTTTGCTCTTGCTAATCTTAACGCTATTAAAGTTAGTAAAGTAATTTGAGTAGTAAAAGCTTTTGTAGAAGCTACACCAATTTCCGGGCCAGCATGGGTATATGCACCAGCGTTTGTTTCTCTAGCTATGGAAGATCCTACCACATTACAAACACCAAACACAAAGGCACCTTTAGATTTTGCAAGTTTAATTGCAGCTAACGTATCTGCCGTTTCACCTGATTGTGATATAGCGATTACAATGTCTGTTTCTTTTATTACTGGATTTCTATATCTGAATTCAGAAGCGTATTCTACTTCAACAGGAATTCTTGCTAAGTCTTCAAAAATGTACTCTGCTACTAATCCTGCATGCCAAGAAGTACCACAAGCCACTATTATGATTCTATCAGCGTTGAGGAACTTTTTCATGTTATCTTCAACGCCTGCCATTTTTATTATGGCTTGGTTAGTTAATAAGCGACCTCTGTAAGTATCTCTAATAGCGTGAGGTTGCTCAAAAATTTCTTTTAACATGAAATGCTCATAACCTCCTTTTTCTATCTGTTCTAGATTGAGCTGTAATTCTTGGACATAAGGATTTACTAAAGAATCGTCTTTGATTTTACGAATCTTTACTTCTTTATCTCGTCTAACAACTGCCATTTCTTCATCTTCTAGATAAATAGCATTATTAGTGTATTCTATAAAAGGAGTAGCGTCACTTGCGATAAAAAATTCATCTTCACCGATACCAATGGCTAATGGGCTTCCTAAACGTGCGACTACAATTTCATTTGGTTTGATTTTATCAAAAACGGCTATTGCATAGGCTCCAATCACTTGGTTTAAAGCTATTTGAACAGCTTTTCCTAGTTTAACATCATTACTTATTTTGATATCTTCAATCAGGTTAACTAAAACTTCAGTATCTGTATCTGATTTGAAGGTATAACCTCTTTTTAAAAGCTCTTTTTTTAAGGCTTCGTAGTTTTCAATAATTCCGTTATGAATAATTACTAAATCACCAGAATTTGAATAATGTGGATGAGAATTGACATCATTAGGAACTCCATGTGTAGCCCATCGAGTATGGCCAATTCCAAGATTACCATCTGTTGTTATATCAGAAGCTACACGTTTTTCTAAATCATCGACTTTACCCTTGGTTTTTGATAATTTAATATCATTTCCGTCATAAAGTGCAATACCTGCACTATCGTAACCTCTATATTCTAAACGTTTAAGACCTTTTAGAATAATTGGGTAAGCTTCACGAGGTCCTATATATCCAACAATACCACACATAAAATCTTAGTTATTAGGTTCTGTATAATAGATGGTTAATTTAACCTTTTTTTGATCATTTGAGGTGTTGTTACCATATAATACAGTACCTCTTGGAGATAAAATTGCACCAGCTGGCAGTTCAGAAACGCCATCGACATCATCTTCAAGTTTTGAAGAATAATTTTCAATGGTATTTACGTTAGTCGTTACAGTTAAACCCAATTTAACATTTGAAGAATCTCTTATAATAATGTTGTTTAAGTGTTCAGTGATTCTAACTTTATATTTTATGCCTTCACCATTAGGCTCATCATCAACGCGACGAAGAGGCTCTAAATGTAGTATTTTCGCATTTATTTGAGTATTACTGGCTGATTGGTCCAAGAAATAATCAATTAAGGCGGTTTCTTGATTAGGATCGAACAAATAAATTCTCTCTGGCTCCTCGCCTTCCATTATGTCTTGATTTACAAAAAATTCAAGAAAAGCTTCATTAATTAATCTTTTTTGAGTGAACGTACCATCACCGTTATCTTCTCTAAAGGAGTTTTTGAAATATTCAAAAGCATCGACTTCAACACCATTTTCATCTTCAACAGTTCCTTTGAATAGCTCAACTATAGCCATATTACCTTCACCTCCTTTTAAGTAAATAGTTTCATCTCCGTTTACTGTGTCACCATCTGGAATAGTGATGAAATTATTATTATAAAGACTCACGTTATTTCCAGAAAAATTCATCACGAATTCCCCAGCTTCAGTCTCGCTTTCAGTATCAGTACCTGTGTCATCAGTACCTTCAATGTCGCTAGTGTAATAAAGGGTTAAGCTACTTGCAGTTGTGGATAAATTTAAGAGCATCATTGTTCCATCGTCATCAATGGCTTCTGCTTTTAAGTAAAGCCCTCTAAAGTGATTTGTAAAATTGTTTTGATTACTTAACTCAGGTTGTCCTTCTTTATTAAAGATTAAATCTTGCCAAAATGTGCCATTCGGATTGTCCAGGTGGACTCTAATTGCAGGAGATTGCCTTGCTGTAATGGTTGTAACTGGATTGTTTTCATCATCTAAAACAGGATCTCCATTTTCATCCAACTCAACTTGAGTAAGTTTTATTTCGTCTGCACTTGGTAAAAAATCATCATCTTGAAATAATAGCTGTGCTTCTAAATCAGAAATATTTATGGCATCACTACTTGAAGAAGTTCCGTTGGAAAAATATTTTTGAGCAGTATCAAAAGATTGATCAGGATCGAAATCTCTTAAGTAATAATTGTTTTTATATACTGATAAACGGATTGGTTTGTCGCCAAAAATTGAATCTATTTCATAAGTACCGTCGCCATTTTCATCAGTCGCAGTATTGACACTAAAGTAAGGTAAAGTTAATACTACAGAATCTAAAACAACATTATCACCAAAAGAAGGGTTATATGCAGTAGGTGCCATTTGACCAACAAAATTAACTGTAGAACTGCCATAAACGGGATCTTTATAAAATCCTAGCAGGTTTGCAGGTAAACCATTGGTTTGGAATGGGGTTACTTTTTTGTTGTAAGTTCTTACCGGGAACTTCATAAAATCAGTACTGAAATTTGTTGCATTATCAGAATTGACAACATCTGAATCTATATTCGCAAAATCCTTCTCACAGGAGATGAATCCAATAATTATAATAGTTAATAGGGCAATATTTCGTAAAATGTTTTTACTTGTTTTCATGTAGGTTAACTTAAAACTTTTGTATTATAAAATTCCGTGTATGCTTCGGCAAATGCATCCTGATCTTGATATTCTAAAACAGGCTTTTCACTATTTTTTAAATAGGTTTGTAGTTCTTCAGGAATTTCTTTAGAACCAACAATTAAGGCATCCGAATAGTTTATGGCAACTTTCATAATGTTATTATATGATGGTTTTTCTAACATAGAAATTGCACTTTCTTCAACATTATCAAATTTAATTTTATCAATCATGCTTTTATCTAACGTATCATCAAAACTTTGATTGTATATAGATGTGACTATTTTACTTTCAGAAAACAATGGTTCATCTTTATAATATTCTTTTAAATAAAGCGGAAGCAATGAAGCCAGCCAACCATGGACATGTATAATGTCTGGAGACCAATTTAATTTTTTAACAGTTTCAATCACTCCTTTCGCGAAAAAGATAGCGCGCTCGTCATTGTCTGGGAATAAATTCCCATTTTCATCAGTCAATGTTGCTTTTCTTTTAAAGTATTCTTCATTATCAATAAAATATACCTGAATGCGTTCTTTAGGAATAGAAGCTACCTTTATAATTAATGGCATATCTAAATCGTTGATCACAAGGTTTATTCCAGATAAACGTATTACTTCGTGTAATTGATGTCTACGTTCATTGATATTTCCATAGCGAGGCATGAATATTCGTATTTGTCCTCCTTGCTTGTTTACCATTCGAGGTGCTTCAAACGACATTGATGAAATTTCAGTTTCTGGCAAATATGGTACTACTTCCGAGGAGACATATAATATTCTCTTATCTTTCATGCGCTAATAGTTTTATTTTAGAATAAAAAACACGCAAAATTACAAAAATTATGCAGATTAACAGTATTATATTAAGTTTGCACGCTGTTAATTTTTTACTAAGGTGAACGTATACACTACAAAGCATGACATTAGTGATGCTATAAAAGTTTTAAAAGGTCAAAAAAAGAAGCTTGGCTTTGTAGCAACAATGGGTGCTTTACATCAAGGCCACATGGCCTTGGTTAAAACAGCCTTATCTCAAAATGACGTTGCTATTGTTAGTGTTTTTGTAAATCCGACCCAATTTAATAATCAAGAAGATTTAGATAAATACCCAAGAACCTTAGAGCGTGATGTTAATTTACTAAAAACAGTTTCTACAGATAAAATAATTGTATTTGCACCAACAGTAGAAACCATTTACAATGGGAATACAATTTCTGAACAATTTGATTTTGATGGATTGGAGTTCGAAATGGAAGGAAAATTCCGAGAAGGACATTTTAACGGTGTAGGTACTATTGTAAAACGTTTGCTTGAAATCATCCAGCCTGATAAAGCATATTTTGGCGAAAAAGATTTTCAGCAATTGCAAATCATAAAAAAATTAGCAAAAAAATACAATATACCTTCTGAAATAATTGGATGTAAAATTCAAAGAGAAACATCAGGATTAGCCATGAGCTCAAGAAACGAACGTCTGAAGGAAGTTTATAAAAAAGAAGCATCATTTATATATAAAACACTAAAAACCGCCAAAATAAAATTTGGCACAAAAAGTGCTAATGAAGTGACAGAATGGGTAACAAAACAGTTTACAAAAAACAAGCTTTTGGAATTGGAGTATTTCATTATTGCCGACGAGCAAACACTCAAATCTGTGAAAAGAAAATCGAATAAAAAATCATATCGTGCGTTTATTGCTGTTTATGCTGATGACATAAGGCTAATAGACAATATCGCATTAAATTAATTACCTTTGCCTCATGCAAATTCAAGTTGTCAAATCTAAAATACATCGTGTAAAAGTTACAGGTGCAGATTTAAATTATATAGGAAGTATAACCATAGATGAAGATCTTATGGATGCTGCAAACATTATTCAAGGAGAAAAAGTTCAAATTGTAAATAATGATAATGGCGAGCGTTTAGAAACTTACGTTATTCCTGGAAGAAGAAATAGTGGAGAAATCACCCTTAATGGTGCTGCTGCTAGAAAAGTAGCGGTTGGTGATACACTCATTTTAATCACTTATGCTTTTATGGACATTGAAGAAGCGAAAACATTTAAACCTTCATTGGTATTTCCTGATGAGGCAACTAACTTATTAAAATAACTTTTGAACGCAACCACCAAAAAAGCTATTAAAATTTCCATTCCGCTTTTATTAGCTCTGTTTTTTGGGTGGTATACATTTTCAAAACTCCCTGTAAAAGAATTCATTCCTTACTTTAAAGATGCCAATTATTATTGGATAGGTTTAGGTGTGTTTTTGGGGTTATTCAGTCATTTATCTCGAGCCTATCGTTGGAAATACATGCTCGAACCCATGAATTACCATCCTAAATTGCCAAATAGTATTATGGCAGTTTTCATTGCTTATTTGGCTAATTTTGGTATTCCACGTTCAGGAGAGGTACTTCGTGCAGCAGTATTAACCAACTATGAAAATGTGCCTTTTGAAAAAGGCTTCGGAACTATTGTTGCCGAGCGTTTTGCAGATATGGTCATGATGTTAATTATTATTGCTATCGCCTTATATTTAGAATTTGATTATATCTATCAATTTTTTGCTGAAAAATTTAATCCACAAACGTTGCTTATTGCTGGTTTAGGACTATTAGTTATCGGTATACTTTTATTGTGGTTCATAAAAACTAGTAAATCAAAGTTTGCTATAAAATTTAGAGGTTTCGTCAACGGTCTGTTAGAAGGTGTTTTCAGTGTTTTTAAGATGAAACAAAAATGGCCTTTCATTTTCCATACTGTTTTCATTTGGTCAATGTATGTGCTCATGTTTTATGTCACCACCTTTGCGGTACCAGAAATTAGCATTCTTCCGTTAGCAGCCATTTTAATAGCCTTTATTTCTGCAAGTTTCACAATTGCGGCCACTAATGGAGGTATTTTTGTATATCCTTTAGCTATTGGAGCAGCATTTTCGCTTTTTAGTATTCCCGAAACACCAAGCATAGCCTTTGGTTGGATAATCTGGACAGCACAAACACTCATCATAATAATTTGCGGTAGCCTATCGTTTATCTACTTACCAATCTACAATAGAAAAAAATAATTGATTACCTTTCCAGTATCAAATCTCAAATCATTTTTAAAATGAAACCTCTAACAAAACTATTATTGCTGTTTTTTTGTGTAAGCACCTTAAATGCACAAACGATTTATGAAGAATTTGATTCTAATAAATTAGGAGAAAGACGACAAATTAAAATTCAATTACCTAGAAATTACGAGACCAATACAGAAAAAACCTACCCACTTTTTGTGGTTTTAGATGGAGATTATATGTTTGAAGCGGTTGCAGGAAATGTAGACTATTATTCCTATTGGGAAGATATGCCAGAAGCTATCGTAGTTGGTATAAATCAAGTTGATAGTCGAGAAGAGGATACCTACTATTCCGAACAAAATTCACTTCCTACAGAAACAGGAGCCAGTTTTTTTGAGTTTATCACCATGGAATTGCTACCACACATGGTAAGTAGTTACAGATTGGCAGAGTTTAGAGTCATTGTTGGTCATGGAGAAACGGCAAACTTCATTAACTATTTTATGCTCAAACCAAAACCGTTATTTCAAGCATATATTAATTTAAGTCCGTTTTTTGCGCCTGATATGTTAACTTATATTCCTGAGCGGTTAAAGCAGTTTGAAAACAAAATGTTTTATTACATAGCCACTTCAGATAACGATTTACAAGCAGTTAAAGAAGACGCCAAGGTGCTAAACACTAGCATTACAGCTATTGATAACAAAAACCTCTTATATCACTTTGATGATTTTGAAGGGCCAACACATTATACAACTCCAGCTCATGCGATACCAAATGCGTTAGAAAGCATATTTTTTGTGTTTCAGCCTATAAGTAAAACGGAATATCAAGAACAAATTTTGACTCTTGAAACATCTCCTGTTGATTACTTGAACGAGAAATACGAAATGATAAACAATCTTTTTGGTTTAGAAAAAAAGATTCTCATCAATGATTTTAAGGCTATTGCAGCGGCGATTGAAAAAAACAAAAAATTTGAGTACTACGAAGATTTAGGAAAATTAGCAAGACGAGACTATCCTGAGACACTATTAGGAAACTATTATTTAGGAAGATTTTATGAAGAAACTGGTGAACCTAAAAAAGCAATGCGAACCTATAAATCTGCTTATATTTTAGAAGAAATTGGAGGATATACTAAAGATGAAATGCTAGATCGAGCTGATGCTATAAAACGTGATTTCGGATTTTAATGGCTAAAGTAAAAACAACCTTTTTTTGCCAAAATTGTGGCACTCAATATTCTAAATGGCAAGGACAATGTACTGCCTGTAAAGAGTGGAATACCATTGCAGAAGAAGTGATACAGAAAGCTGAGAAAAGCGATTGGAAATCACCAACTTCAACTTCAAAACGTGTTTCAAAACCATTACTTATAAATGAGATTGATGCATCACAAGATGCTAGAATGCAAACCAATGATTCAGAGTTTGATCGTGTTCTTGGAGGTGGTATTGTTCCTGGCTCTTTAATATTATTAGGAGGCGAACCTGGAATTGGTAAAAGCACCTTGTTGCTTCAAATTGCATTAAAATTGGCTTATAAAACACTTTACGTGTCTGGCGAAGAAAGCCAGAAGCAAATTAAAATGCGAGCAGAACGCATTAATCCTAACAGCAGTAATTGCTACATTCTTACAGAAACAAAAACACAAAATATTTTTAAGCAAATAGAGTCTTTAGAACCAGATATTGTGGTTATTGATTCTATTCAGACTTTGCATAGCGATTATATTGAATCGTCTTCCGGAAGTATTTCTCAAATTAAAGAATGCACAACTGAACTTATAAAATTTGCCAAAGAAACTGCAACTCCAGTCATTTTAATTGGTCACATTACTAAAGATGGAAACATTGCTGGACCGAAAATTTTGGAGCATATGGTTGATACCGTTTTGCAATTTGAAGGTGATAGGAATCATGTATTTAGAATTTTACGAGCCAATAAAAACCGTTTTGGTTCAACCAATGAACTTGGTATTTATGAAATGCAAGGCTCAGGTTTAAGAGAAGTCTCCAATCCTAGTGAAATTTTAATTTCCAAAAAAGACGAAGAATTGTCTGGCAATGCAGTTGCAGCCACTTTAGAAGGTATGCGACCCTTAATGATTGAAGTGCAAGCCTTAGTTAGTACAGCAGTTTATGGAACTCCGCAACGTTCTGCAACAGGATTTAATGCCAAACGCTTAAACATGTTATTGGCTGTTTTAGAAAAACGAGCTGGTTTTAGGCTTGGTGCTAAAGACGTGTTTTTAAACATTACTGGAGGCATCACTGTTGACGATCCAGCAATTGATTTAGCTGTGGTTGCAGCCATTTTGTCCTCTAATGAAGATGAAGCCTTGCAAAAAGACTTTTGCTTTGCAGCTGAGGTTGGTTTGTCTGGCGAAATTCGCCCTGTACAACGTGTGGAGCAACGTATTTTGGAAGCTGAAAAATTGGGCTTTTCAACCATTTTCGTTTCTAAATACAACACTATTTCCTTAAAGAAAACAGCAATTAAAGTTCAATTGATTTCTAAAATTGAAGACTTGGTTGGGTTCATTGTTTAAATTACAGCAAAACTGTCTACCAATTTTATAAAAATTCCTTAATTTCGCACCTCGAAATGAAATAGGATAGTATGAGTGCTAAATTTCCTGAATATAAAGGACTTGACTTACCAAAAGTTGCAGAAGAAATTCTTAACTATTGGCAAGAAAACAATGTGTTTGAAAAAAGCGTCACTACACGTGAAGGTAACAAACCATTTGTATTTTTTGAAGGACCTCCTTCTGCAAATGGACTTCCAGGTGTGCACCACGTTTTAGCTCGTGCTATTAAAGATATTTTTCCGCGATACAAAACCATGAAAGGCTATCAAGTTAAGCGTAAAGCTGGTTGGGATACTCATGGTTTGCCTATAGAATTAGGTGTTGAAAAAGAATTAGGCATTACTAAAGAAGATATTGGAAAAACGATTTCGGTTGAAGATTACAATGCAGCTTGCCGAAAAGCAGTCATGCGTTATACAGATGTTTGGAACGATTTGACTCAAAAAATGGGTTATTGGGTAGATATGGATGACCCTTATGTGACCTATGAGCCTAAATATATGGAGTCGGTTTGGTGGTTGTTAAAACAGATTTATAATAAAAACTTGTTGTATAAAGGTTATACCATTCAGCCTTATTCACCAAAAGCTGGAACAGGGTTAAGTTCTCATGAGTTGAACCAACCCGGAACATATCAGGATGTAACTGACACAACAGTTGTGGCTCAGTTTAAAGCAAACGAAGAGTCATTACCTAAGTTTTTACAAAATGAAGGCGATATTTACTTTTTAGCGTGGACGACAACACCTTGGACATTGCCAAGTAATACGGCTTTAACTGTTGGCCCAAAAATTGACTATGTATTGGTTGAAACCTATAATCAGTATACCTTCCAGCCAATGAACGTGATTTTGGCTAAAAAGTTGGTCAATTATCAATTTGATGGAAAATTCAATAAGGTTGAAGAAAAATCTGAATTATTAAACTATAAATCTGGAGATAAAAAAATTCCATATTACGTGGTAAAAGACTTCAAAGGAAAAGATTTAGTAGGAATCACTTACCAACAGCTACTTCCATTTGCATTGCCAAACGATAATCCTGAAAATGCGTTTAGAGTAATTTCTGGAGATTTTGTAACTACTGAAGATGGGACAGGAATTGTACATACAGCACCAACTTTTGGAGCAGATGATGCTTTAGTTGCCAAACAAGCTGAACCAGAAGTACCACCAATGTTGGTAAAAGATGAGAATGGTAATTTAGTTCCTCTTGTCGATTTACAAGGAAAATTTAGACCAGAAATGGGTGAGTTTGCTGGTAAGTATGTTAAGAATGAATATTACAATGATGGTGAAGCACCTGAACGATCAGTTGATGTTGAGCTTGCCATTAAATTAAAAGAAGAAAACAAAGCCTTTAAGGTTGAAAAATATAAGCACAGTTATCCAAATTGCTGGAGAACTGACAAACCAATTCTTTACTATCCATTAGATTCTTGGTTTATTAAGGTTACTGACATTAAGAATAGAATGTTCGAGCTGAACGAAACCATCAACTGGAAACCAAAAGCAACAGGAACTGGTCGCTTTGGTAATTGGCTTGCCAATGCTAATGATTGGAACTTATCTCGATCTCGTTATTGGGGAATTCCATTGCCAATTTGGAGAACAGAAGATGGCAAAGAAGAAATATGTATTGGTTCTGTTGAAGAATTAAAAGCTGAAATGAAGAAAGGTGTTGAAGCTGGAGTTATGCAGGCAGCTATTTTTGAAGAATTTGAAGTTGGAAACAATTCGGAAGAAAATTACGCTACAATCGACTTGCATAAAAATATTGTTGATGAGATTGTTCTAGTTTCTCAGTCAGGTCAGCCAATGAAGCGTGAAGCTGATTTAATTGATGTTTGGTTTGATTCTGGTTCAATGCCTTATGCACAATGGCATTATCCTTTTGAGAATAAAGATTTGATTGATCAAAACAAATCATTCCCAGCGGACTTTATTGCTGAAGGCGTAGATCAAACACGTGGTTGGTTTTATACGCTTCATGCTATCGGAACCATGGTATTTGACTCAGTAGCCTATAAAAATGTAGTGTCAAACGGTTTGGTTTTAGATAAGAATGGACAAAAAATGTCCAAACGTCTAGGTAACGCAACAGATCCATTTGAAACGTTATCAACTTATGGCGCAGATGCAACGCGCTGGTACATGATTATGAATGCCAATCCTTGGGATAACTTAAAGTTTGATGTTGATGGTATTGAAGAAGTAAAACGTAAATTCTTTGGCACACTTTATAATACCTATTCTTTCTTTACTTTATATACCAACCTGGACAACTTTAGTTATTCAGAAGACGATATACCTTTAAACGAAAGACCAGAAATTGATCGTTGGATTTTATCAGAGTTACACACTTTAATTCAAAAGGTCGATGAGTATTATGCAGATTACGAACCAACAAAAGCAGCTCGTGTGATTTCAGATTTCACACAAGACTACTTGAGTAACTGGTTTGTGCGATTAAGCAGAAGAAGATTTTGGAAAGGGGATTACCAATCCGATAAAATTTCGGCTTATCAAACATTATACACATGTATGTTAACCATAGCTAAGTTAGGAGCGCCAATTGCACCTTTCTTTATGGATAAGTTGTATTTAGACTTAAATTCGGTAACTAAAAAAGAAGATTTTGAGAGTGTGCATTTAGCAGAGTTTCCAAAATTTGATACAACTTTTGTTGATAAGTCTTTAGAACGTAAAATGGAAGCAGCTCAAACAATATCATCGTTGGTTTTATCGTTACGAGCTAAAGAAAAGATTAAAGTACGTCAGCCATTACAAAAAATCATGATTCCAATTCATAGTGAATCCCAAAAAGAAGAGATTTTAGCAGTGGCAGATTTGATAAAATCTGAAGTGAACGTGAAAGAAATTGAAGTATTGGAGGATGCTTCAGATATTTTAGTAAAGCAAATAAAACCTAACTTTAAAGTTCTTGGTCCACGATTTGGAAAAGATATGAAAGCTGTGGCTCAAACAGTTAATAACTTTACAGCTGATGATATCAAAAAAATCGAGCAAAACGGTATTTTAGACGTTGTAATTAATGGAAAAAACATTACATTGGAAAAGTCTGATGTAGAGATTACATCTCAAGATATTGAAGGTTGGCTCGTGGCTAGTCAAGGTGCATTAACAGTAGCTTTAGATGTTACATTAACTGAAGATTTAAAGAAAGAAGGTATTGCAAGAGAATTGGTAAACCGAATTCAAAATTTACGAAAGGATTCTGGATTTGAATTGACAGATAGAATTGCAGTACAATTTCAAAAAGACGAACAAATTATTAACGCAATAAATAAAAATTTAGAGTACATAAAGACTGAGACATTAACAGATGAATTAGAAATTTTAGACGACTTAAATAATGGTATTGAAATTGCTTTCGATGATGTAAATACCAAACTATTTATTCAAAAAATTTAAAGCTATGGCAATAGAAAACACAATAAGATATTCGGATAAAGATTTAGCAGAATTCAAAGCGCTTATTCAAGAAAAGATCAGAAAAGCACAACATGATTTAGAGCTTATTAAAAGCGCTTACATGAACGACCATAATAATGGTACAGACGATACATCGCCAACTTTTAAGGCGTTTGATGAAGGTAGCGAAACCATGAGTAAAGAGTCAAACTCTGCTTTGGCAATAAGACAAGAAAAGTTTATTAGAGACTTAAAAAATGCCCTAATTAGAATTGAGAATAAAACTTATGGTGTTTGTCGTGTTACCGGTAAATTAATAAATAAAAAACGTTTAGAGCTTGTGCCTCATGCAACCTTAAGCATTGAAGCTAAAAATATGCAACAATAAATTGCACAAAGATAGTTTGTGAAAAACGTCTCAATATTTGGGACGTTTTTTAGTTTTAACTATAATGAAAATTTAAATGAACATAAAAAAAGCATCCATACTTATTATTGTAATTCTTCTTATTGATCAGATTTCAAAAATTTACATTAAAACGCATTTTGAATTGCAAGAAGAAATAAAAGTGTTCAATTGGTTCAGAATACTTTTTGTTGAAAACAATGGTATGGCTTGGGGAGCAAAACTTAGTGATTTTACTTCGGTTATTTCTGATCGAACAGCCAAAGTAATTCTCACCAGTTTTAGACTTATTGCAATTGTTGGTATTGGCTATTGGTTATGGACATCTATTAAACACAAAGGATCAAGAGTACTAATTGTAGCGGTTTCGTTAATTTTTGCAGGCGCTTTGGGAAATATTATTGACTCAGTATTTTATGGTGTGATATTTAACGATAGTTACGGACAAGTTGCTACTGCATTTCCAAAAGAAGGAGGTTATGATACTTTGTTGCATGGCAAAGTAGTTGATATGCTTCATTTCCCAATGTGGAAAGGCTACTTACCAGAATGGATTCCGTTTTATGGAGGTAAATACTTTACGTTTTTTGAACCTGTTTTTAATATTGCAGATATGGCAATAAGTACAGGAGTTGGGATGTTAATCGTGTTTAATAAGCGCGCTTTTCCTAATCAAAAAACTGTGACTAAAACTGATATATCTTCTGAGGCGTTACACAATAATTAAGCGGAATATCACCTTCAAAAACATCATCAATAGTATCTTCAACTTCAAATAAAGACAAGCCTATTTTAATCGTTTCTGACTTACAATCACCTAAAAAATTGTCATAATAACCTGCGCCATAACCAACGCGATGTCCTTGTTTATCAAAACACAACAAAGACACAAAAACAACATCAATCATATCTGAAGTGATTGAGATACCATCTACAGGTTCTGGAATACCCCATCGGTTCGCTTTGATAATAGTGCTATCAGTAAGTAGATAATTTTCAAGTGTTATAGTTTCAAAATTACTTTTAGAAACTATTATATGTTTGTCTTTCCCAGCAAGAATATTTAAAATGTAATCCGTGTTTATTTCTTTGTGTTGAGTCATGCTAAGAAACACATGGTAAAACGATTTGTCCCAAATATCCAAAGTTAATAACTGATTGGAAATGTCTAAACTTTTTGAGTCTATATCATCTAAAGGCAACTCATGTCTTAAGGATTTATATTTTTTTCTGAGCTCATTTTTTTTCATCTGCCAATTTTGTTGAAATATGAAAAATGGCATCACCTTGATAGACCAAAGGCGATTCGTTTATGTTGAAGATATAACCACTATTTGGTGATTTTACAAAATGATTGAAGCTTCCGTACGGATCTGTAATATGTCCAATAACATCACCTTCGTTTACGAATGAATTAATTTTAATAGAAGCTTTGAACATTCCTGAATATTTTGCTCTTATCCACTTACTATCCGAGACGTAAATGGTAGCTTTTTTAGGTCGTGTAACTTTAAAATTAGTTTTAAGCATACCAAGATGATGCAAAACACGTTTAGCACCATTAACTCCAGTATTTGTAATGGTAGAATCAATATTAAACGACTTACCACCTTCAAAAAGCAGCATTGGAATACCTAATTTGTAGCTTGAATTTCTAAACGTTTTATTCAGATTTTTAGAGTAATAAACAAAAGGAGCACCAAAAACCTCAGATAATTCATCTAATATGGCTTCCTTTTTTTTAATTCTAATTTGAGGAGAATTAAATCGATCTGCACCACCAGTGTGAAAGTCCATAATTAAATCTGCATGTGGTACAATTTCAGTGATCAATTTATGAGCTACTCTACTCGCTAATGAACCTCCTTTTGTTCCAGGAAACACACGGTTTAAATCTCGACCATCTGGAAATTCTCTATCCATATGAATGAAACCGAAAACATTGATTACAGGAATACAGATAACGGTTCCTTTTTTTGGCTTGTTGATACCTTTAGCAATAATTTGCCTTACAATTTCAACACCATTTATTTCATCACCATGAATTCCAGCGGTAATTAAAATAGTAGGACCAGGTTTTTTAGAACGCTCAATAATTACCGGAACGTCAATTGTGTTTTGAGTGTGTAATTTAGCTACGTTAAAACTAACAGTTGCGCTTTTGCCTAGAGCAACTTTTTCGCCTAATATCTCTAAAACATCTTTTTCGCTCATGGTTTAGTTTCTATTACGTTCAATATAAGTTATAATGGCTCTTGCTATATTTTTATGAGTTGCTGTTTCTATACCTTCCAATCCAGGAGTTGAATTCACCTCCAATAATAATGGACCTCTAGCTGATTGCAACATATCGACACCACAAACAGGAAGTTTTAAGGCTCTAGAGGCATTCATCGCTAGTTTTAGTTCCTCTGTATTTAGCTTTATAATATTGGCAGATCCACCACGATGTAAATTTGATCGAAACTCTCCTTCTTTACCTTGACGTTTCATCGCGCCAACAACTTGTCCATCAACGATGAGTGCTCTAATATCTGCTCCTTTTGCTTCTTTAATAAATTCTTGAACAATTACACGAGCTTCTAAACCGTTAAAGGCTTCCAGAACGGATTCAGCTGCATTTTTAGTTTCAGCCAAAACAACACCTAAACCTTGAGTACCTTCCAATAATTTTATGATTACGGGAACGCCTCCAACATGCTCAATAACTTCTTCAACATCGCGTGAGTAATTGGTAAAAACTGTTTTTGGCATACCAATTCCAGCTTTACTAAGGCGTTGCAAACTTCTAAGTTTATCTCTTGAGCGTTGTATAGCATCAGAGGTGCAAATGGTAAACACATTCATCATTTCAAACTGCCTAACAACAGCACAACCATAAAAGGTGACCGAAGCTCCAATACGCGGAATAATCGCATCAACATAATCAAGATATCTATCCTTGTAATAAATGGTTGGCTTCTCCTTTTCAATAATAATGTCACATTTTAAAGGGTCTATTACCTCGACCTTATGACCCCTTAGTTCACCTTCTTCAATAAGACGACGCGTGGAATATAAATTAGAATTTCTTGATAAAATTACAATATTCATAATACTTTGTTGTTAAACGATTGGTTTTCTAAATCAACATCAACCAAAAACTTTTTACTTAAAAATTGCCTGCCAATTAACACTGGAAATTTCATATCGTCTCGAGTGCTTAAAGTTAAGTTAATCTTGTACTTCTTTCCAAAGAATATCACTTCAGACTTAATTTTGTACCTATTTTCTTTATAACCATTACTGCTTTTAACATCAGTATAAGTATAATTTTTAAAAACAATATCTCTGCTGCTAAAGTTAGGATGTCCTTTACTTTCAAAAGTACATCTTAGGGTATTGTTCTCTTCAATAATTTCTGAACAATGTATAGCAGAAGTATACGCACCTGTATCAATTTTTACAGCAACATCAAATAAATTTAATTCTGGAAAGTCAATTTTGTCAACTCTACCAACAATTTTCTTTGTCATATAAGGTTTAAAATAAGTGGCGCAAGATACAGATAAAGATATTGCAAATGATATCTTTTTTAGTTTGAATTATTACCTTTGGGTAATGGCTAAATCTCCTTTAGAAATACAACTACAAACCCTGCCAAATTCGCCTGGGGTGTATCAGTATTTTGATACAAATGACACTATAATTTACGTTGGGAAAGCCAAAAATTTAAAAAAAAGAGTCAGTTCCTATTTTACTAAAACACACGAAAATGGTAAAACTCGCATTCTTGTAAAAAAAATAGCGAATATAAAACACATTGTGGTTGAAACTGAAACGGATGCACTTTTATTGGAGAATAACCTTATTAAAAAACACAAGCCACGTTATAATGTATTATTGAAGGATGATAAGTCATATCCATGGATTTGTATAAAAAATGAACGTTTCCCTAGAGTGTTCCAAACACGACGACTTATAAAAGATGGCAGCGAATATTTTGGACCTTACACAAGTGTAAAAACTGTTTATACATTGCTAGATTTAATACGAGGCTTGTATCAATTACGTACCTGTAATTACGATTTATCGCAAGAAAAAATTGAAGCAGGAAAGTATAAAGTTTGCCTAGAATATCACTTAGGAAATTGTAAAGGTGCTTGTGAAGGTCATGAAACGGTTGAAGAATATGAAGAAAACATAAAAGCCATTCGTGAAATTTTAAAAGGAAATTTTAAAGACTCATTGCAACGCTTTAAAAAACAAATGCACAGCCTTGCGAAAGACATGCACTTTGAAGAAGCACAAAAAGTAAAGGAAAAGATTGATGTTTTAGAAAACTATCAAGCCAAATCAACCATTGTAAACCCAAAAATCAACAATGTTGATGTATTTTCTATTGTTAGTGATGAAAGCTATGCCTATGTGAATTTTTTGCAGATATCATTAGGTTCCATTGTACGTTCACATACGCTTGAAATTAAAAAGAAGCTTGACGAAACAGATAAGGAATTATTAGAAATTGCGATTGTAGAAATCAGACAACGATTCAACTCGCAGTCTAAAGAAATTTACGTGCCTTTTAAAATTGATTTTGGAGATGATGTAAAAGTAACCATTCCCAAATTAGGTGATAAAAAACACATTTTAGATTTATCAATAAGAAATGCTAAGTACTATAGACTTGAACAGTTAAAGCAAGTAAAAATTGTAGATCCAGATAGACATGCTAATCGCATAATGGCACAAATGAAAGCCGATTTACGACTCAAAGTAGAACCACGACACATTGAGTGTTTTGATAATAGCAATATACAAGGCACTAATCCTGTGGCTGCCTGTGTGGTATTTAAAAATGGAAAACCAAGTAAAAAAGATTACAGACATTTTAATATAAAAACAGTTGAAGGGCCAGATGATTTTGCTTCAATGGAAGAGGTGGTTTACAGACGTTACAAACGCTTGTTGGACGAAAAAAAATCACTGCCACAACTCATAATTATTGATGGTGGTAAAGGACAATTGTCTTCAGCTCTTAAAAGTTTAGATGCCTTGAATCTCAGAGGAAAAATAGCCATCATCGGAATTGCAAAACGTTTAGAAGAATTATTCTATCCAAATGATCCAATTCCACTATATTTAGATAAAAAAAGTGAGACCCTTAAAATCATTCAACAATTACGTAATGAAGCACATCGATTTGGTATTGAGCATCATAGAAATAAACGCAGTAAAGGCGCGTTAAATACTGAGCTTGAAACCATTCCAGGTGTTGGGGAAAAAACCATTGTAGAGTTGTTAAAACATTTCAAATCGGCAAAACGTATTTCATATGCAAAGTTAGATGAGCTGGAAGATGTTGTGGGTGTCTCCAGAGCACAAAAGATTTACAATTATTATCATCAAAAAGAATAAAGTGAAAAAGTCATTAATCATACTTACCTTTTTTCTATTCATTTCGCTCTCAACCAATGCGCAAAATGAGTCTACTGGCACTAAAAATCCAAAAGTTGGTTTAGTATTAAGTGGTGGTGGTGCAAAAGGCTTAGCTCATATTGGTGCGTTAAAAACCATTGATAGCCTTGGTGTAAAAATAGACTATGTTGCAGGCACAAGTATGGGAGCCATTATTGGCGGACTTTACGCTTCAGGTTATTCTGGGGAGCAAATAGATTCCATTTTTAAAAGTGTGAATTTTGATGAACTTATTAGCGATAACTTACCTCGAAATGCCAAAACTTTTTATGAACGTGATAACTCTGAAAAGTATGCCATAACCTTGCCATTTAATAATTTTAAGGTTCAGATTCCTTCCGCAATTTCAAGAGGTCAAAACGTGTTTAATTTGTTTTCAAAGCTCATGTTACACGTAAGTGATATTGAAGATTTTGAAAACCTTCCAATTCCGTTTTTCTGTATTGCAACTAATATTGAAACAGGTGAACCAGTAATATTAAAACACGGCAGTTTACCTCAAGCCATAGCTGCAAGCGGAGCATTGCCATCGTTGTTTCAACCAGTAATAATTAATAATCAAATATTGATAGATGGAGGTGTAGTAAACAATTATCCAATTGAGGAACTCAAAGCAAGAGGTATGGATATTATTATTGGAGTTGATGTTCAAGATGGTTTAGCTGAGCGCACTGAACTCACTTCTGCACCAAATATTTTGCTTCAAATAAGTAATTTCAGAACCATAAATGCCATGAAAGAAAAGGCAGCCAAAACAGATATTTATATTAAACCAGATATTAAAAGTTATAACGTTGTGTCTTTTCAATATGGTGAGCAAATCATTGAAAATGGTCGTTTAGCTGCTATAGAAAAGCGAGAGGAGTTAAAAGAAGTGGTAATTAACCAAGGATATAAAGTCAAAGAACAAATAAAAATTGTGGCAGCAGACAGCTTACGGATTAAGAAAATAGACACTAAAGGCAATGAAAAATATACACGATCTTATATCTTAGGAAAGCTTAAGCTAAAACCGAATGAAACAGTTAGTTATGATCAATTTAGTAAAGGCATTAATAATATAGTAGCCACTCAGAATTTTGATAGCTTCTTATATGATTTCGAACCTAATAAAGATGGTTACGATTTAATTGTCTATTTAAAAGAAAGCACCAACAGAACGTTTTTGAAGTTTGGTGTTCATTATGATGATCTTTATAAAAGTGCTGCTTTAATAAATTTAACGCAAAAACAGTTGTTGTTTAAAAATGACCTAGCATCTTTTGATATGATTTTAGGAGATAACGTGCGATATAATTTTGAGTATTATATTGACAAAGGATTTTACTGGAGTATTGGTTTAAAATCACGATACAATACTTTTCATAAAAATGTAAATGCTTCCTTATTTTTAGACGAAGGCGAATTGGATATTGTAGGTCTGAAAAAAGCCGATATAAGATTAACAGACCAAACGAATCAACTTTTTGTGCAAACACTTTTTAGAAAAGACTTTTCTTTAAAACTTGGAGCAGAACACAAAAGATTGAAAATTTCCTCCGAAACTTTTGTCGATGAATCAGAAGGTGAATCAGAAAAAACCATCTTTGAAAACAGTGATTTTTTAAGTGTATTTGGAAATCTTAAATTCGACACCTACAATAACAAATACTTTCCGGATAATGGATTTTTATTTGATGGTAATTTTCAATTGTATTTGTCATCCTCTGATTTTAATAATGATTTTTCTCAGTTTTCATTTGCAAAAGCAAATATTGGGTATGCATTGAGTTTTTCAGATAAACTTTCGTTGCTTGTTGGTTCTGAAGGAGGGTTTAAGGTAGGTGATGACTCTAACAATTCTCTAAGTTTTGCTCTTGGAGGTTATGGCCAAAATTTAATCAATAATTTTATTTCATTTTATGGATATGATTACATCTCAATTATTGGTGATGGTTTCGTAAAAGGCATACTTAATTTAGATTATGAAATCATAAGCAAACACCATATAAGTCTAACTGCAAATTATGCCAATGTAGGTAACGATCTTTTTACCAATGGAGAATGGATTACAGCACCAGATTACAGTGGTTATGCCGTTGGTTATGGTTTAGAGACTTTTTTAGGCCCAGTTGAAGTAAAATACACGTGGTCACCTGAGATAAATGATAGCAATTGGTTTTTTAATGTAGGGTTTTGGTTTTAAACTTAACTGGTTGAATTATTTTTTTAGATATTTGTTGAATATCAAATGTCTTTTAGCAATTTTGACAAACAATCAATCTGATTATTTTTAGCATTGCCTCTGACCTTTGAAAAACAATAAAATCGAACAGATGAAACATTTTTGGAAAGATTTATTATCTCACCTTCAATTTCTTATCAAAAGAAATCCTGAATAAGGACACGTTTTTGTATCTTTAAAACAATTAGATGCGTACCAATTAAGGTATGTCAATATCAATTTTTAATTTTAAAAAAATGCCTTTTTATCATAAATTAGGAAAGATACCTCCTAAAAGACACACACAGTTTAGAAAACCAGATGGTAGTTTATATGCCGAACAATTATTTGGTACTATTGGGTTTGATGGTATGTATACAAACTCATACCATGAACATAGACCAACTCAAGTAATAGAAATAAAAAACCAGTATAGTGTTGCTCCAGATATCGCTAAAGCCAATCACATTCAATCATATCGATTTAGAGGCTTTCAAGTCAAACCAGAGAACGATTATTTAGAAAGTAGAAAAGCTGTTCTAACCAATAGCGATTGCACAATTATTCTTGCAGCACCTAAAGAATCAACGAGAGATTATTTTTATAAAAACACTGATGCCGACGAGCTGATTTTTGTTCACAAAGGGACAGGAAAGCTAAGAACCATGTTGGGCAATCTCGATTTTAAATATGGAGATTATTTGTTGGTACCAAGAGGAATTATTTATAAGCTAGATTTTGAAACTGAAGATAATCGTTTGTTTATCGTTGAATCTCGAAGACCAATTTACACACCAAAACGTTACAGAAATTGGTTTGGGCAATTGTTAGAACATTCTCCTTTTTGTGAAAGAGATATTCGTCAGCCACAAGAATTGGAAACACATAATGAAAAAGGCGAGTTTTTAATAAAAGTAAAAAAGCAGGATGATATTTTTGAAATGGTTTATGCCACACATCCATTTGATGTTGTAGGTTATGATGGGTTTAATTATCCTTATGCGTTTTCAATTCATGATTTTGAGCCAATAACAGGTCGTATACATCAACCACCACCTGTTCATCAAACCTTTGAAACAGATGCTTTTGTAGTCTGTAGCTTTGTACCACGTTTGTACGATTATCATCCCGATTCAATCCCAGCCCCTTACAATCATAGTAATATTGATAGTGATGAGGTTCTGTACTATGTTGATGGCGATTTTATGAGTAGAAATGATATTGATGCTGGACATATTTCACTACATCCAGCAGGAATACCACATGGTCCTCATCCTGGAGCCACAGAGCGTAGCATTGGCAAAGTTAAAACAGACGAGTTGGCTGTGATGGTAGATACTTTTAAACCTTTAATGGTTACAAAAGAAGCAATGAAAATAGCTGATGAAGATTATCATAAATCTTGGTTAGAATAAAAAAAATAAGAAAATGAGTAAAGAAGTAAAATCAGTAAACTACGGTTTAGAAAAAATATTTGAAGGAGCACAAGACTTTCTTCCACTTTTAGGAACAGATTATGTAGAGTTTTATGTTGGTAACGCCAAACAATCCGCACATTTTTATAAAACAGCTTTTGGCTTTCAATCTCATGCCTATAAAGGATTAGAAACAGGCTCTAGAGATTCTGTAAGTTATGTGTTAAAGCAAGATAAAATCAGATTGGTTTTAACCACACCATTAAATAGTATATCACCAATAAATGATCATATTGTAAAACATGGTGATGGTGTAAAAGTAGTTGCGCTTTGGGTAGATGACGCACGAAAATCTTACGAAGAAACTACAAAACGTGGAGCAAAATCATATATGGAGCCAGTTGTAGAAAAAGATGAACATGGCGAAGTTGTTAGAGCAGGTATATATACCTATGGAGAAACAGTTCATATGTTTGTAGAGCGAAAAAATTATAAAGGTGCATTTATGCCTGGTTTTGTGGAGTGGAAATCAGATTATAATCCGGAATCAACAGGCTTAAAATATATTGATCATATGGTTGGAAATGTTGGCTGGAATCAGATGAATACTTGGGTAAAATGGTACGAAGATGTGATGGGATTTGTAAATTTCTTATCTTTTGACGACAAACAAATTCATACAGAATACTCTGCACTTATGAGTAAAGTGATGAGCAATGGAAATGGGAGAATTAAATTCCCTATCAACGAACCAGCAAAAGCGGCAAAAAAATCACAAATTGAAGAGTACTTAGATTTTTATGAAGGATCAGGAGTGCAACACATTGCTGTAGCTACAGATGATATTATTAAAACAGTTGCACAGTTAAAAGCAAGAGGAGTTGAGTTTTTACCACCACCACCTCAAGCGTATTATGATGATATTCCAAGACGATTAGGTTCACATATGGACATTATGAAAGAAGATATCAAAGAACTTCAAAAATTATCCATTTTAGTTGATGCTGATGAAGAAGGTTACTTATTGCAAATCTTTACAAAACCAGTGGAAGATAGACCAACACTATTTTTTGAAATTATCCAAAGAATGGGAGCTCGTGGATTTGGAGCTGGGAATTTTAAAGCGCTTTTTGAGTCTATTGAACGTGAACAAGCCAATAGAGGCACATTATAACAAATATTTAACTAAAAAACACTTAAAAACTCTAACGATATTGTCGTTAGAGTTTTTTGTTTTTTTACTTTTGGAACAGTAATTGTAATTTTCAATAGTATAACATTAATTAAGCTATGACGTTAGTTTAATTGCAATTACAAGATATATGAAAAAAATCCTACTTATAGTAACATTTCTAGTTTTGAGCAATTCCTCATTTGCACAAACGGAATCTGCATTTGACATAGGCGAATGGTTTAAATTCAAAATGAGTTATAGCGGCTGGATGAAAGCAGGAGAAGCGACCTTGAAAGTAAATGAGGACGTTCTTGATGGAAAACCTGTTTTTCATGTAGTTGGAAAAGGCAAAACAACAGGAGCCATTAGTTGGTTTTTTAAAGTTAAAGATCGTTATGAAAGTTATTTTGACAAAGAAAAGCTAATTCCGTATCGATTTATTAGAGATATTGACGAAGGAGGACACACAAAAAACATTGAAATTGATTTTGATCAAAACAATAAAAAGGCTCATGTTTATAATGTAAAGCATAATACGAGAAAGGTTATAGACACCGAACCAAATGTTCAAGATATGGTGTCAACATTTTATTATTTAAGAAATAAATTAGATGTTAGTAAATTAAAAGTTGACGATGAAATAAGAACAGATATGTTTTTTGATGGTGAAAATTATGGCTTTAAAATAAAATATTTGGGCAAAGAAACCTTGCGAACAGCTTTTGGTAAGGTCGAATGTTTAGTTTTCAGACCTTATGTAATGGCAGGACGTGTTTTTAAAGAAGAAGAAAGTTTAACACTTTGGGTAAGTGCAGATCAAAATCGTATTCCTATACGCATGAAAGCAGATTTGGCCATTGGCTCCCTTAGAGCAGACCTTGAGGCATTTAGAGGATTAAAGCATCAATTTAAAATAGAATTTTAACTATACTTATGGCTGTACAACCAAATTACGATGAGATTTTAAAAAAGCTTCAAGCTAAATATGACGCTCAAAGTGAAGATACCGAAAATTATCTTGAAGGCTTGCTTTATGGAAAATCCATAACGTATTGGGATTATATTCATACAGACGCATTGTTAAGTTTGCAAATTCAGCGTACTACCTTTCCAGATGAAATGGTATTTATCGCTTACCATCAAATCAATGAGCTCATTTTTAAAATGATTCTCTGGGAAATTTCTCAAGTTGCCAATAAAGAAGACTTAAACGTCACTTTTTTTGAAAGTAAGCTCATGAGAATAAGTCGTTATTTTGATATGTTAACTACGTCGTTCAATATAATGCGAGAAGGGATGGATCCAGAGCAATACGGTAAGTTTAGACATACCTTAACACCAGCAAGCGGATTTCAAAGTGCGCAATATAGATTAATAGAGTTTGCTTCTAGTGAACTCATCAATCTAATTGACAATAGGTTCAGAAAAACAATAGATAGAAACACACCTTTTGAACATGCTCTTGAGCATTTGTATTGGCAAGCAGCTGGGAAAGATTATAAAACTGGAAAGAAATCGTCACTATTGACAAATTTTGAAAATCGTTATAAAGAGGAATTCATTACTTTTATGAAGATCTACAACACCAAAAATTTGTGGTCAAGATTTAAAGAGCTGCCAAAAAAAGATCAGGAAAATGAAAATCTGGTTGCTGCCATGAGACATTATGATCATACTGTAAATGTTACTTGGGTTATGGCACATTATAATGCAGCAGTGCATTATATTTTAGGCAAAGATGGAGATGGAGAAGCAACAGGAGGAAGCGATTGGCAAAAATATATGCATCCAAAATATCAGAAAAGAATATTTTTTCCAGAACTTTGGAGCGAAGAAGAAATAAATAATTGGGGACAATAACAACTAAACCACTGAAACAATCAAAAAATGAAACCCTTAAAAATTGTATTAATAGCAGCACTTTTATGTGTTATACAATCTTGTAAATCTGATAAAACCACAAATGAAATTCCTACAAACAGTATAGCGGAAGCTAAGCCTGTAGTTGAAAAATTTGAATTTGGATATAACCTTAACGACTATATTGTAGTACGTGATACTATTAAGAAAGGAGATAGTTTTGGTCAAATTATGGAGCGCAACAAAATAGGTTACCCTCAAATTTATAACATCGTTGAAAAAATAAAGGACAGCTTTAATATTGCAAAGCTTCATCCAGGAAAACCATACACCATACTTTGTTCTAAAGACTCCTTACAACTTCCACAATCATTTATTTATCAGCCAAATGTTGAAGAATATGTGGTAATTAATTTTAAAGATTCTATCCATGCTTACTCAAGGAAAAAACCGATTAAGTATGTTGAGAAAGTAGCAACAGGATCAATAACGCCAGGTTCTAGTATTTCTCAATTAATGGACGAACAAGGATTGAGTCAAGTATTAGTTAATAAAATGGCTGATAATATATATGCTTGGACCATAGACTTCAACAGGCTTCAGGCTGGTGATAGGTTTAAGGTCATTTATACAGACAAATATATTGATGACAGCATATACGCTGGAGTACATACTGTTAAAGCAGCTTATTTTGAGCACAAGAGTGAACCATTTTATGCCTTCAGATTTAAAACTGATACGATTAAAGGTATTGTTGATTATTTTAATGAGGACGCAAAAAACTTAAGAAGAGCCTTTTTAAAAGCACCTGTTCAATTCAGTCGTGTATCGTCAAGATACAATCTAAAACGAAGAATTGCCTATTATGGCAATAAAGTTAGGCCTCATAAAGGAACCGATTTTGCAGCCAATATTGGTACTCCAATATTAGCTACTGCAAATGGTACTGTTACCGAATCAACACAAAAAGGAGGTAATGGGAAATATGTAAAAATAAGACACAATGCCACTTACAGTACTCAGTATTTACACATGAGTAGACGAGCTGTAAAAGTAGGGCAATTTGTAAAACAAGGCGATGTCATTGGATATGTTGGGATGACTGGAAATACAGGCGGACCACATGTATGCTATCGTTTCTGGAAAAATGGACAACAAGTTGATCCATTCAAAGAAAAGTTACCAGAAGCAGAACCGATCTCTCAAGAACTAAAGGTAAAATACTTAGACTTTATTGAGCCAATAAAAATGATATTGGATAATATTCCTTTTTCTGAAAATGAACCTCTTGAAGTTCTAGAAGGAGATTTAATAACTCAACGAGATTAAATGGCATTAAAATCAATAAATCCAACGCAAACTAAAGCTTGGGATAAACTATCAAAACATTATAATGAGATAAAAGATTCTCATTTAAAACAATGGTTCAAAGAAGACGAAAAAAGAGGTGATAAATTTACAATCAAATGGAAAGACTTCTATTTTGATTATTCCAAAAACAGAATCAACTCAGAAACCATTGAACTTTTAAAGGAGCTAACAAAGGAAGTAGATTTAAAAGACGCCATTACTAAATATTTTTCTGGAGATACCATCAATCAAACCGAAAATCGTGCCGTATCACATACTGCTTTAAGACTTCCAAAACATGAAGAACTAAATATTGATGGTGTGAATGTTGTTCCTGAAATAAATAAAGTCAAAGCTAAGATAGAAGGCTTTTCCAATGAAATTATTAGTGGGAATAAAAAAGGTGCAACAGGGAAAGTCTTTACAGATATAGTTAATATTGGAATTGGCGGTTCAGATCTTGGTCCAGCAATGATCGTTGATGGGTTACAATTTTATAAAAATCATTTAAACACGCATTTTGTTAGTAATGTAGATGGTGATCATGTGAATGAGTTAATTAAAAAGTTAAACCCAGAAACAACATTATTTGTCATTGTTTCCAAAACATTCACTACTCAAGAAACCATAACTAATGCAACAACCATTAGAAATTGGTTTTTAAAAGATTTAGATGAAGATGCAGTTGCAAAGCACTTTGTTGCAGTATCGACTAATATTGAAAAAGTTAAAGCATTTGGAAT
>Ga0208018_100042_pt1 | contig 67301 bp, 62 predicted proteins | sample 31_taG_FD_184105 | JGI IMG/M metagenome (GOLD analysis project Ga0208018, IMG submission 184105) | Marine viral communities from the Gulf of Mexico - 31_GoM_OMZ_CsCl metaG (SPAdes) (version 2) | ecosystem: Environmental > Aquatic > Marine > Oceanic | place: Gulf of Mexico | collected 2015-07-12 | reverse complement strand
CCGCCTTCTGCCGTGCGACCTGCCCCGCACGAGCCGCCGCCGCCGACGCCGACCCATTGCAATTCGCCAGACCCACTTGGTGATGAAGTAGCCGAGAGGAGGAAACAGTGCGGCGAACAGCATGAAGCCGAGAACGGTCGCTCCCGCAGCCTCGAACAGTCCGGCGAAGGATAGCAGACTGTCGTTGCGCAACAGAACGTCGCCCGTATCGGGCGCGATCGTCAGCACCTTGTGCCCCACGCGATTGGCCGCCCATAACCAGAATGGCAGAGTCAGCGGGTTGGTCACGAGAGTCACTGCACTGGCGATCGGCACGTTCGCACGCACCGTGAATGCGAGAACCAGCGCGAGGAAGATCTGGCCGAAAGGGATGACGAAACCGGCAAACAGCCCCAGCGCGACCCCGCGCGGGACGTTACGACGTGTGAAGCGCCACAATTCGGGGCTGAGGAAGCGGTGCGCGATCGGTTTGAGGATGCGGCTTTCGGCCAGCGATTCGCGGTCTGTGTAACGGCGCAGATACCCCCACAGGGCCGATCGGGCGTTCGGCTTCCGGAGGCTGTCTGAAGGTTGGCTCATAGGTCTCGTTCGATGATGGGATCGACCGACCCCTAGGGCAAGCCGCGCGTCTTCGTTTTGCCCTGCGAAAGGCCTATAACATTATAGGCGGGATGGGGTGGCTGCTTGATTAATCATTCACCGCACACCGCAGAAATCAGCCTGGCTTTATCAGCCCCTCTCACGCAGGATGCGGGCCTTGTCGCGCTGCCAATCGCGATCCTTGATGTAGTCGCGCTTGTCCTTCGTCTGACGCCCTTTGGCGAGTGCCAATTCGACCTTCGCCCGACCCTGTCCGTTGAAATACACCGACAATGGCACAAGCGTCATGCCCTTGCGTTCTACCGCGCCGAGAAGCTTCTCGATTTCACGCGCATGTAGCAGCAGCTTGCGCGGCCGCTTGGGCTCGTGATTGAAGCGGTTGCCGTGGCTGAATTCGGGAATATTGGCATTGATCAACCATGCCTGGCCATCGCGCACCTCGGCGTAGGATTCGGCAATCGCCGCCTCGCCGACTCTCAGCGACTTCACCTCTGTGCCCTGCAACGCGATCCCTGCCTCGAACTTCTCTTCGACCTCGTAATCGAAGCGAGCGCGCCGGTTCTCGGCGACGACTTTGCGCTTGTCGAAGGTTGGGGGCTTGGGGCGAGGCATAAGGCTCGCGCGATGTAGGCGGACATGGGTCAAAGGGAAAGGGGGTGCGGCATCTCCGATGCCGTCCAATCAATGCGCCGGGATCGAGCCGGCCCTGCCCGAGGTGCCCCGGGGATGAAAAGCTCTGGACTGGGGGACACCTGTTACGCAAGAATGGCAGCCATCGAAATCAGGGGGGACTTCGTGAAAACCGTATTCAGTGCAATTCTTTGTCTAGGACTTTCCGGCGTAGCGCTGGCCACATCGCCAGCGGTCGCGCAAACCGCCAAACAGGCTCCGCCACCGCTCGAAGCCTATGGCGAGTTGCCCGACATCGAGGACGTATCGCTGTCGCCGAACGGCCGCATCGCATTGCTGGGCAAGGTCAACGGCAAACGCGTGGTCCTGATGCTGGACGAAAACCGCAAACCGATGAACTACGCCCTCGTCGGCGACATCAAGGTCCGGTCGATCGGATGGGCCGGGGAAGACATCGTGATCGTTCAGCGGACCGATACCCAGGAACTGGGTGACAGGTTCATCGCCGACCAGGCCGAGTTCAGCAACTCGATGCTGGTGCCGGTCGACTCTTCGAAACCGGTGAGCACCGTTTTCGCCGACAATCGCGATATCCTGAATGCGAACTACGGCAGCTACGGCCAGCGCCTGATCGACGGTCGCTGGTACGGCTTTTACGCTGGCCTGCCGATGAAACGCGCGCCGAGTGGGAATTCCTACTACGATGGCGATCCTATCGCACTTTATCGCGTCGACCTCGCAAAGAACAAGGCGGATCGGATAGCCAGCGGCGCGACGAATCGCGGCAACCGCGATTGGGAAATCCAGGCCGATGGAAGCATCGGAGCCTACCTCGATTACTTCCGGCAGGACCATCGCTGGGTGTTGCGCAACGGCAGCGACAAGCAATTGGCGACGGACTACACATCTGAGGACGGATGGGCTTCTCTCGCCGGATTTACGCGCGACGGCACGGGCGTGGTCGTGGCCATCACAAACGATGACGACGACCCCGAATGGTTTTCCGTGCCGCTCGAAGGTGGCGCAAAAACCAAATTGTTCGAAGATGTCGATGGCACAGTCGATACCGTCTATACAGACCGGTATTCGCGCCGGATGATCGGATATGCGCTCGAGGATGCCCCCGACGAACCGATCTTCTTCGATGAGGGCCGCCAGGACGCGGTTCGGAAGGTCCTGCAGGGCTTCGAAGCGCAGAACGGGAAAATCGTGGGCTGGACCCCGGATCGTACCAAGATGCTCGTTACCACGAACGGCAATTTCGATAGCGGCACATGGCTGTTGGTCGATACCACGGCGGGATCGACCTTCCAGATCGGATCGGAGCGGCCCGCCATCTCTCCCGGCATGGTCGGCCCGATCTCGACCTTCACCTACACCGCCGGCGACGGACTGGAAATCGATGCGATCCTGACCCTGCCCCCTGATCGCGAAGCGAAGGACCTGCCGCTTGTCATGCTGCCGCATGGGGGCCCGCAAGCGCACGACGAGGAGGGTTTCGACTGGTGGGCGCAAGCCTTCGCCTCGCGCGGATACGCCGTGCTCCAGCCCAATTTCCGTGGTTCGACCGACAAGGATCAGGCCTTCGTCGACAAGGGCAACGGCGAATGGGGCAAGAAGATGCAGACCGATCTTTCGGACGGCATCGCCGCCCTTGCCGAGAAGGGCATCGTCGATCCATCGCGCGCCTGCATCGTCGGCGCCAGCTACGGCGGTTACGCCGCAATGGCGGGCATCACCTTGCAGAAGGACGTGTACCGTTGCGCCGTTGCGGTTGCCGGGGTGAGCGACCTGAAGAGGATGGTCAGCCGGGAATATAACGAAGGCGGAAGTCGGTCGTTGCGCGACTTTCGCGAAGAGACGATCGGCCCGCGCAGCGAAATGGATTCGATTTCCCCTGCCAAGTTTGCCGATCAGGCGAGCGCGCCGATCCTGCTGATCCACGGGAAGGACGATACGGTCGTCCCCTATGAACAGAGCACGATCATGGCCGACAAGCTGAAAGATGCCGGCAAGCCTTACGAACTGGTCACTCTGGAAGGGGAGGACCACTGGCTGTCGCTTTCGAGCACGCGATTGAAGATGCTCGCTGAAGCGGTTCGCTTTGTCGAAAAATACAATCCAGCCGACTGATCCAAGAAAACGGGTGGCGCGCGTGTCGCGCCACCTGTTTTGACAGGCTGCTTTCATCCGATCAGCGGCCCCTAAGGGCTTGTCTTCGCTCGCTCATTCGGCAAGGCTTGTGCGCTAACAGGGCCCAAGGGGGAGCCATGTCACACACCACCAGTATTCGGTCGCTGTTCGCGGCATTGCTGCTCGTTATCTCTTTGGGCCAGCTTCATGCTCAGGAGCCGCTGCCCCTTTCGGTCTACGGCGACCTGCCCAATGTCGAGGATGCAGCGATCTCTCCGGGCGGAGGGAACATCGCCATCCTCACCCGCATCGGCGGGGTGCGTCAGCTCGTCTTTCTCGATCAGGACAAGACGATTATCGATCGCTGGGGGGTGGGCGATGCGAAGGTCCGCTATTTCGATTGGATCGGCGACGATAGCCTGCTGCTGGTAACCAGCCAGACGCAGGATGTGTGGGGCTTCACCACCGACAAAGTCGAGCTTTCCAGCGCGCAGATCATCCCGATCCGGGGGAATCGTGAAGTGGAGACGGTCTTCGCGAACGATCGCAAGCTGGTTCAGGCGGTTTTCGGGAATTACGGTACGCGCAAGGTCGATGGCCAATGGCAGGCCTATTTCGGCGCTATCGTCCTAAAGCGTGATTTCAACACGGATTACGTTTTCGACCACGGTCGGCCTTACCTGTATTCGTACGACCTTGGCACCGGCAAGTCGCGGATGGCCTTCCGGGCACCGCCCGAAGGCACCGCTCGCGACTGGCTGGTCGATGCCAGCGGTGGGGTCGCTGCGACATTCGACATGGACCGCGACTCAGGGCGCTGGGTGCTGCGCGGCCCCGATGGCGACAAGATTGCCGACGGGCAGGACGAGGCCGGCCGCGCGGGCCTGATCGGGCTCGGCTACGAAGGTACCTCGGTCATCTATTTCGAGCGGGATGACGAAGGTAACTCGCTGTGGTTCGAAGTTCCGCTTGCCGGGGGGCCCGTCACACCCTTCCTCCCGGACGCCGATGTCGACCGGCTCTATTTCGATGAAACGACGGGCAACCTGCTTGGCTATCTCGACGCCAACAAGGGCCCTGTCTTCGCAGATCCCGCGCAGCAGGCGGCGGCCAGCAAGATTCGCCGGGCCTTTTCCAAGCTCGACATGCGGATGATCGACTGGACGCCGCGGATGGACAAGGTCCTCGTCCGCACCAGCGGTAATGGCGACAGCGGCTCCTATTACGTCGTCGACCTGGGCTCGAGGCGCGCGGAAGGTTTCGGGTGGGAAAGGCTGGCGATCGAGCCCGACATGGTGGGGCCGATTTCGACGTTCTCATACACGGCCTCCGACGGCCTCGAGATGGATGGCATCCTGACATTGCCTCCCGGACGCGAAGCGAAAGACCTGCCCGTCATCATGCTGCCGCACGGCGGACCGCACGCGTCCGATCGCGAGCAGTTCGACTGGTGGGCGCAGGCCTTCGCCTCTCGCGGCTACGCAGTCTTCCAGCCCAATTTCCGCGGGTCGACCAACCGTGACGATGCGTTCAAACTGGCCGGATACGGCGAGTGGGGCCGCAAGATGCAGACCGACATCTCCGACGGGCTTGCGGCGCTGGCGGATGCCGGCATCGTCGATCCGCAGCGCGCCTGCATCGTAGGCGCGAGCTACGGCGGGTTCGCCGCGCTCGCCGGTGTGACGCTGCAACAGGGGCTCTATCGCTGCGCAGTGGCGGTTGCCCCGGTGAGCGACATCAGGGCGATGTACAACGAGGATTACCGTGAATCGGGCGACCGGCGAATCACCAAGGAGGCCTTGCTGCAACAGCTGGGCCCTCGCGACCGGTGGGACGATGTCTCCCCGCGTCGCAATGCGGATCGTGCCGACGCGCCCATCCTGCTGATCCATGGGCGGGAAGATACCGTGGTGCCCTATTCGCATTCCACCCAGATGGCCGAAAAGCTCAAGGACAATGGCAAACCCTACGAGCTTGTATCTCTCGATGGCGAGGATCACTGGCTGTCGCTGTCTGCCACCCGACAACAGATGCTCGAGGCCACGATGCGCTTCGTCCAGGACCACAATCCTGCGGATTAGTCGGCGTTTCCGGGGCAGGCACGCTTGTCGCGCCGGCTTTTGCGACCGAAGGATGCTCGGGTGAGCGACACCGAGCCCTTCATCATCGCGAACCGGAGCATTGCACCGGGCACGTCTCAGATACTGATGATCCCCGTCAGCCAGCAGGTCACGGGGCTCGACGCCTCGCTCGCGCTCAAAGTGCTGCACGGCGCGAAGCCCGGCCCGGCGGTGTTCGTCAGCGCGGCGATCCATGGGGACGAGATCGTCGGGACCGCGATCATCCAGCGGCTGCTCGACCATCTGATGCCCGAGGAGATGTCGGGCACGGTCATTCTCGCTCCCGCGGTCAACATCTACGGCTTCGCCTCGCACAGCCGCTACCTGCCCGACCGGCGCGATCTCAATCGTAGCTTTCCGGGGTACGAGCACGGCAGCCTCGCCGCACAGCTGGCGCATTGCTTCCTCGTCAATGTGATCGATCGCTGCACGCTGGGGATCGACCTGCACACTGCAGCGATCCACCGTTACAACCTGCCGCAGATCAGGATCGCCTCGGGCAGCCCGCACCTCACCGAACTGGCGATGGCCTTCGCCCCGCCGATCATCATCGAGAGCCCGCTGCGCCCTGGATCGATGCGCGCGCTGGCTGAGGACCGCGAGACCCCGATGCTCCTTCTGGAAGCGGGCGAGGCGCTGCGCTTCGATCGCTATTCGATCAAAGTCGGGGTGGCGGGCGTGCTGCGCGTGCTGGCACATATCGGGATGATCGAGCATCACGGCGATGCGCACGAAACCGACGTGCCGGTCCGCGCCAACCGCTCAAGCTGGGTCCGTGCCCCGCGCGGCGGCGTCACGCGGCGGGTGCGCAAGTCGGGCGACATCGTGAAGAAGGGCAGCCTGCTCGCGGTGGTCGGCGGGTTGTTCGGGGAGGACGGGCTGGAACTTGTCAGCCCGTTCGACGGGGTCATCATCGGCCACGCGACCCTGCCCGTGGTCAATCAGGGCGACGCGCTGTTCCACATCGCGGAGGTCGAGACGATGGAGGCCGTTGGCAAGGACGCGCGCAGCATCGCCGATGCCATGGCTGTCAGCCAGCCGCCACACCCGCCGACCACGCTGCTGGACGAGGACGAGGTGCTTTAGGTCGCGCTAGTTCACGACCGGTCGAATGCGACTGTTCTCTGAATGAGAGCGAACAGCCTTACACCAGCCCCGCATGCTCCAGCGCCTCATCGACCGCGCGGCGGGCGTGGTCCGAACAGGCGACCAGCGGCAGGCGGACCTCGTCGGTCATCCAGCTTTGCGTGCGGCTGAGCGCGTATTTGACCGGCGCAGGGCTCGAATCTTCGAACATCGCGTAGTGGAGCGGGTACAAGCGGTCGTTCAGCTCGCGGGCGCGGACGAGGTCGTTATCCGCGCAGGCTTTCTGGAATTCGGCGCACAGCGCGGGCGCGACGTTGGCAGTCACCGAGATGCAGCCCGATCCGCCCGCCGCGTTGAACGGCAGCGCGAGTTCGTCGTTGCCCGAAAGCTGGCAGAAATCTCGGGAGATACCCATGCGGTGGTCGGCGACGCGCGACAAATCCTCGCTCGCGTCCTTGATCGCCACGATCACGTCGGGAAACTTCTCCGCCAGTTCGCAGACAGTTTCCGGCAGAATGTCGGTCACCGTGCGACCGGGCACGTTGTAGAGCACGATCGGAAGGTCGCCATGCTCGGCGAGATGGCTGAAATGCGCGATTAGGCCCGCCTGGCTCGGCTTGTTGTAGTAGGGCGCAACGCACAGGCCCGCGGTCACTCCGGCCTTCTTGGCGAACTTGAGGTGAAGCAGCGCGTTGTTGGTGTCGTTGCTGCCGCAGCCCGCGATGATCGGCACCCGGCCCGCCGCCTGTTCAACGCACATCTCGATCACCCGGTGGTGCTCGGCGTTGGACAGGGTCGAGGCCTCGCCTGTAGTCCCGCATGGCACCAGCGCCGCACTGCCCTGCTCGATCTGCCAGTCGACCAGCGTACGAAACGCCGCCTCATCGACCTTGCCGTCCCGAAATGGGGTGACGAGCGCCGGGATTGAGCCTGAGAACATTTGAGCCGCTCTTTCGTTGATACTATACAGGGGGGACGAAACGGGGTGTCAGCTGCCCCCTCCCGCCCGATTTGTTCAGTGCCTGATAAGGAGCCAGTGGCCATAATGTCCAGCATGACCCGACTTCCCTTTCTGGCCATCGCGCTCGTTTCCACCACCTCCATCACCCCGCCCGCCTTCGCCCAGGATGCGGCGAGCTGGGATCGTGCGCGGGCGGACCTGATCGCAACCGCACCGACGCAGATGGCGCAGGTGATTGCCCGGTGGGAATACCTGATCGAGCAGCGCGACCTGCCCTTCACCGAATATGCGAGCTTCCTGCTGGCCTATCCCGATTTCCCGCAGTCCGATCGGCTGCGTGAACGGGCCGAGAATGCCCTCGACGAAAGCTTCGCCAGCCCGGAAAACCTCGTTGCGTATTTCGACGCGCTGCCGCCGGTGACCAATGCGGGCAGGGCGCGCTATGCCCTTGCTCTGTCGTCGGTCTCGCGCCCCGAAGCTGCTGCCGTTGCGCGCGAAGCGTGGCGCGGCGGGCAGATGAGCTCGACAAGCGAGCCCTATCTGGTCTCGCTGTTCGGATCGCAATTCACGCAGGCCGACGAAGACGCCCGGATGAACGCACTTCTGTGGCAAAGCGCGACCGAGGCTGCGCAACGGCAGATCACCCGCGTTTCGCCCGACAAGCGCGATATGTTCACCATCCGGCTCGCTCTGATCCAGGGCTACGCCCCTTCGAGCGCGGGAGTGGCGATCCCCGCCGATGCCAATCAGGACGCGGGCTACGTCTACAACCTGGCAAAATACTATCGCGAGAACCGGCAGCTGCCGCAGGCGATTGCGCTGCTCGCCAACCGGCCCGCTTTCGAACGCCCGGCCTTCGACCCTGAGGATTTCGTCGGCGAGGCGTTGCGCGTCGCGCGCGGAGCAGGCTCAGACCCGTCGGCGCAGATCGCGGCCAAGGTCGACGATCTGTTCGCGCCGGGCACCGATATCAGCCGGGAAGCCTATCGCCTGCGCGACGATTACACGTCGCTGATGTGGCTGGGCGGGACGAATGCATACTGGAACCTCGGCCAGCCGGGCCGCGCGGCTCCGCTGTTCTATCGCTACGGTGCAGCAGCGCAGACCCCGCAGACCCGCTCCAAGGGTTTCTACTGGGCCGGTCTTGCTTCCGAACGTGCAGGCGACCGCAGCGAGGCGAACCGCTATTACGAGATGGCAGCGAGCTACCCGGACCGTTTCTACGGCCAGCTGGCGCTCGCAAAACTGGGCCGCGAAGTGCCGCAGCTGGGGGGCAACAGCGTTGCGCTGCCCACCGCGCAGCAACGCGCCGAGTTCGAGAACTCGACCTTGACCAAGGCGGTGCGCGAAGTCGCGCGCGACGCGCCGTGGCGTACCGGCATCCAGTTCTATCAGGCGATTTCCGAGCGCGCCGACACGCCGGAGGAGCACGCGCTCGTCGCCGAACTGGCGCGCGATACCGGTCGCCGCGACCTTGCGGTCAACGTCGCCGAGGCGGCTGCGGCGGACGGGTTGCGCGGGTTCGTTCTTCAGGGCTTCCCTACGGTTGCCCCGCCGCCGGGCGCGAACTGGACGATGGTTCATGCGATCTCGCGGCAGGAAAGCCAGTTCGCCGCCAACGCGAAGAGCCATGCGGGCGCGCGCGGGCTGATGCAGCTGATGCCGGGTACCGCGCGAGAGCAGGCGGGCAAGCTGGGCATGAGTTACAACGCGAGCGACCTGATCGACAATCCGAGCTACAATATGCAGCTCGGCGATGGGTACTTCGCGCGCATGATGAGCTACTACAACGGCTCCTACCCGCTTGCCATCGCGGCCTATAATGCGGGCCCGGGTAACGTGAACAAGTGGCTGCGCGCCAATGGCGATCCGCGCGAGGGCGGGATCGACTGGGTCACGTGGATCGAACGTATTCCGATCTACGAGACCAAGAACTACGTCCAGCGGGTGATCGAGAACGCAGCGGTGTACGAACAGCTCAATCCCGGCCGTTCCGAATTCGGCCGCCCGCGGATGGCGGGTGACTTCCTGCGCTAGGACGGGCTAGTCTGCTGGACATGGCTGGAGACAACCCCATCACGCCGGCGGGCTATTCCGCGATGAAGGCGCGTTACGACCACCTGCTGGGCACCGCGCGGCCCGAGATCGTGGAGATCGTCAGCTGGGCGGCGGGCAATGGCGACCGCTCCGAAAACGGCGACTACCTGTATGGTCGCAAGAAGATGCGAGAGATCGACCGCGAGCTGGCGCATCTCGCCCGGCGGATGAAAGCCGCACGGGTGATCGATCCGGCAGACCAGCCGAACCGGGCCCGCGTGTTCTTCGGCGCGACCGTAACCCTGGTCGACGAGGATGATCGCGAACGCGTGCTGACGCTTGTTGGCGATGACGAGCAGGAGGCTGGCGAAGGCCGCATCGGATGGTCGTCTCCGCTGGCACGGGCGCTCCGCGGCGCGGAAGTCGGCGACGTCCGCATGGTGAAGGGGCCGACTGGCCTGAGAGAATGGGAAGTGCTCGCCGTATCCTACCCCGACAAGACGAGCGCGGCCGCATGAAGCGGTCGATGCTGGCGCTAGCGATGGTCGCCATGCTGGCGAGCCCCGCCCTTGCCCGCTCCTCGCTTGGCATTTTCGACGATTGGGGCGCGTTTCGCGACCCGCGCCTGCCACGCTGCTATGCCATCTCCAAGGGCGAGCGCAGCAGGGGTGCGCGCGAGTTCACGCCTTACGCAACGGTGGGCACATGGCCCAAGCGCAAGATCCGCAACCAGGTTCACTTGCGCACGTCCCGCCGCCTTGCCGCAGACCCGAAAGTGGTGCTGCGCGTCGGTGGGGACAGTTATACCCTCATCGCAGGCGAAGCGGACGCATGGGCGGTCGACAAGCGGATGGATGCAGCAATCGTCGCCACCATGCGCGCGGGCTCCCGCATGACCGTCACCGCGACCGATCGCGGCGGGAATCGCTTCACCGACACCTACAGCCTGTCGGGGGTGGCGACGGCAATCGACGCCGCGACGATATCCTGCGCCAAGGACTGACCTTGCGCACTGGCAGGCGACAGCTACGGCTCGCGCAAAAGAAAAGGGGCGCGGCCCGGTAGGACCACGCCCCTTCGCATCTTCAGGTCAGCCTATCAGAAGCGCATGCCGAGCCCGACGGTCACCTGGTGACGATCGGTATCCACATCGAAGCGGTCGCTGTCGGGCAGCGTGCCGTCAAAATCGACTTCGGCCCGCGAGTAGTTCGAATAACGATATTCGATGTTGGTGAACATGTTCCGGCCAAAGGCATATTCCAGCCCGCCACCGACGCGATAGCCGTCGAGATCGTAATCATCGTCGAACTGGGTCGTGCCATCGTTGCTGCGAACGTTGAGCTTGGCGTTGGTGTAGCCGCCCTTGGCGTAGAACATCATGTTCTCGTTCGCCTTCACGCCGATACGCGCGCCGAGGTACAGGTCGCGGCCCGAGGACACGTTGCCGTAGCCGAAGCCTTCGAAGTCACCGTCCTTGTAGTCGGTCTTCGCGGTCGAGCCGGAAAATTCGGCTTCGGGACCGATCACGACACTGCCGAGATCGACGTCGTAGCCAACGGCGGCACCGTAGAGCAGGCCGTCAGCGGTCTGGTCGTTATTGTCGTTGCCATCATCGTCCACCGTGGAGCCGGCACGCAGGCTGTCGTAACCGGTCACCGCCTGGACGCGCAGTCCGGTGAAGGGCGAGTCGGCATCCTGAGCGAACGCGGGGGTGGCGAGCGCTGCAATCGAGCCGGTGGCGATCAATGCAATCATCTTATTCATGGGGGTACTTCCTTCTTATCCAGTGCCGCCTGCGATGCGGCACGCAGGGAAGGAATGTCGGAAGGTCCCACGAAGTTTCATGAACGTCACACAACAAGAAACTGTGGCATTACGGTAACAATCTGTCGCCGAGCTGAGGGATTGATGCGATCAACCGTCGGAACCCCCTTTTCGAAGGTGCGTGCGATGCTGGAATTCTGGGCGCAAACCGATTATGTGCGGCTCTCCCATGGCCTATACAGACCTCATGCCCACCCCCGGAGCGTTCGATCCGGTGCCCACCCCGCGCGATATTACGCCGCGGGCGGACGGGCGCGTCGATTTGATCGGCTTACCCAAAGCGCGCATTCGCGAGCTATTCGAGGCTGCCGGTCTCGACACGAAAGCCGCCAAGCTGCGCTCCAAGCAGGTGTTCCACTGGCTATACCATCGCGGCGTGACCGATTTCGAAGCGATGACCGACATCGCCAAGACGATGCGCCCCTGGCTGACCGAACGCTTCGTGATCGGACGGCCCCAGGTGGTCGAAGCGCATCACTCGACCGACGGAACACGCAAGTGGGTGCTGCGCACTGCCGACGGCAATGATTTCGAGATGGTCTTCATCCCCGACGCAGATCGGGGAACCTTGTGCATCTCCAGCCAGGTCGGCTGCACGCTCAACTGCCGCTTCTGCCACACCGGCACCATGCGGCTGGTGCGCAATCTGACGCCGGGCGAAATCGTCGGCCAGGTCATGCTCGCGCGCGACACTCTGGGCGAATGGCCCAAGGGTTCGATGGCGGGGCTCGCCGAGGTTGAGGACAGCGCGGAATATACGTCCGACGGACGCCTGCTGACCAACATCGTGCTGATGGGCATGGGCGAGCCGCTGTATAATTTCGACAACGTGCGCGATGCGATGAAGCTGGTGATGGACGGCGACGGCCTCGCGCTGTCGAAACGCCGGATCACACTCTCGACCAGCGGAGTGGTACCGATGATGGCACGCTGCGGCGAGGAAATCGGCGTCAATCTCGCAGTCTCGCTCCACGCGGTGCGCAAGGACATCCGCGACGAGATCGTCCCGCTGAACAAGAAGTACGGTATCGAGGAACTGCTGCAGGCCTGCGCCGACTATCCCGGTGCGAGCAACGCACGGCGAATTACCTTCGAGTACATCATGCTTAAGGACAAGAACGACAGCGACGAGGATGCGCGCGAGCTTGTCCGCCTGCTGCGCCAGTACGATCTGCCCGCGAAGGTGAATCTGATACCGTTCAACCCGTGGCCGGGCAGCGATTACGAAACCTCCCTGCCCGAGCGCATTCGCGCCTTCTCGGACATCGTCTTCGAAGGCGGCATCAGCGCGCCGGTCCGCACCCCGCGCGGGCGCGACATCGGTGCGGCCTGTGGCCAGCTGAAGACCGCCGCCGAAAAGAAGAGCCGCGCCCAGCGCGATCGCGAAGCGGCGGCAGCCAACGCGTGAGCGCGACCGTCGAGGCGATCTGCGCCGGCAAGGCGTCTTCGCTTCCCGATGGAAAACGCAGCGCAATCGTCAAATCTCCGCTGGATGGCCCGGCAGAAATCGGGCCCGGCGGCGTTGCGGGCGACGAGCAGGTGGATCGCCGCCACCACGGCTTCCCGGCGATGGCCGTGCACCTGTACCCCGCAGACCACTACGCTTGGCTAAGGGAGCAATTCGGCGATCTGCCCGCGCTCTCTGGGCCGGGTAGCATGGGCGAAAACCTCTTCGTGCACGGTATCGACGAGACCTCGTTCCACATAGGCGACCGGTTCCGGCTCGGCACCGCCATCATCGAACTCTCGCAACCCCGCCAGCCCTGCGCCACGATCGAGCGCCATCTGGGCCGCAAGGGTGTGGTAAAGGCGATTGTCGCGAGCGGCCGCTGCGGCATGTTCTTTCGCGTCGTCGAGCCGGGAACCGCTCGGGCCGGCGATACTCTCGACCTGCTTGAGCAGGGCGCTGCCGACTGGACGGTCAGGCGGGCCTTCCATCTCGTCTATGGGGCATCCAAGCCGGAGCGCGATGAACTGGACGAACTCGCCAGCCTGCCCCGCGTGTCCGACCGGCTTGTGCGCGATATTCGCCGCAAGCATCCCGACGCGTAACGCATTGGGCGAAGACTTGCGGCCGATCATCGGTTAGGCTCTCGTCCATGCGTAAGGCCCGCCGATGACCGACAAACCAGCCGTTCTCGTTACCGGAGGCGCTCAGCGGATCGGCGCAGCGTTCTCGCGTGCCTTTGCCGATGCGGGCTGGCATGTGGTGATCCACTACCGGTCGTCGGGCGACGAAGCCGCTGCGCTGGCCGACGAACTCCCTTCCGCCGAAACGGTGCAGGCGGACCTCGCCCAAGACGGCGCCCCCGCTGCACTGGCCCGCGAACTCGCCGCGCGGCTCGACGATTGGCGATGTCTCGTCAACTCGGCGGCAATCTTCAAACCGGACGATGTCACCGCCCTCGACCCGGAGATTTTCCGGCAGGCTATGCAGGTGAACGCGCGCGGTCCTGCGATGCTCGCACAAGCCTACCTCGCCCATGCGCGGGCACTCTCGGGCCGACACGTGATCCAGGTCACCGACCAGAAACTGGCCAATCCCAATCCCGACTTCTTCAGCTACACGATGAGCAAGCACGCCGCCGATGCCACGATCCGGATGCTCGCGATGGGCGCGGCCCGCGCCGAAGACCGTATCTACGGCCTCGCCCCCGGAGCGATCCTGGCGAGCCACGACCAGAGCGAGGACGAGGCGGAGCGTTCACACCTGCTCAATCTGCGCCGCCGCAGGACGACGCCCGAAGACGTAGCTCAGGCGGCGGTAATGCTGGCACGCGGTGACCTTGCAAGCGGCGAGACGCTGTTCGTCGACAGCGGCCAGCACCTGCTCAGCCAGCCGCGCGACGTCATTTATCTCGAGCGGGAGAGCGCGCGATGAGGCACCTTGTTTCCACCCGTCTGTGGCACTGGATCAACCTGATCGCGATCGTGATCCTGTTCATGAGCGGGCTGAACATCTCCAACGCCCACCCCTACCTCTACTGGGGAAATTGGGGCTTCGCGCCCGAGCAGGCCTGGCTGGCGGTCCCGCGCTTTCCCGGCTGGATGACGATTCCCGATTTCTACAGCCTCGCCAAGGCGCGCGACTGGCACCTTCTGATGGCACTGCCCTTCGCCTTCGGGCTGCTGTTCGTCTGGATCGCCATGCTCTGGAACGGTCACTTCAGGCGCGATCTCGCGACCCGCAAGCGCGAGTGGCGATGGCGCGCCCTCAAGGCGGATGTCGTCCAGCACCTGCGGTTCGATTTTGGGCATGAGGGCGGCAAGTACAACTTCCTGCAGAAGCTCGCCTACGCCGGCGTGTTCGGCGTGCTGCTGCCCGGCATGATCCTGACCGGACTGGCGATCAGCCCCGGCATGGAGGCAACGCTGTGGTGGCTGGTCGATGTGTTGGGCGGACGCCAGAGCGCGCGCTCGATCCACTTCCTGTTCGCCTGGGCGATCTTCGGCTTCTTCGTGCTGCACGTCGCGCTGGTGCTGCTGACAGGGCCGATCGGACATCTGCGGGCGATGACGCTGGGGGGTGACCACGAGCCGACCAATCCGCCGTTTGCCAGGCCGCGGCACGAAAACGGAGACTCCGCATGAGCATCCTGATGAAACGTCGCAGCGTCCTTCTGGGATCGGGTGCGCTGATGCTGGGTGCCTGTTCCAAGGTGCACGACAGCAAGGCGGGCGAGAGCCTGTTCGGCGCGGTCGATGACTGGCACAAGGGCCTGCAGCGCAGCCTCACCGCGCGCAACGCGCTGGCCCCGGAATTTGCGCTCGAGGATATCTCGCCCTTCTTCCGCGGCAACGGCTCCACGGACCCGCAGAACGACGGCTATCCCCAGCAAGTGGCGGAAGGGTTCGCAAACTGGCGCTTCACGGTGGGCGGGCTGGTCGAGCGACCGCTATCGCTCACTCTCGACCAGATCATGCGCTTGCCGCAGCGCACCCAGATTACCCGGCACGACTGTGTGGAAGGGTGGAGCGCGATCGGCCAGTGGACCGGACCCCAACTCTCCACTTTCCTCGATCTAGCTAAGGTGAAGGACGCGGCCAACTATATCGTCTTCCGCTGCGCCGACGATTACACCCAAGGCCGCTATTACGAGAGTATCGACATGGTCGATGCCTTTCACCCGCAGACGATCATCGCGCACCGCCTGAACGGAGAACCTCTGCCGGTCCGCAACGGGGCCCCACTGCGTGCCCGGGTGGAGCGTCAGCTCGGCTACAAGCACGCCAAGTATCTCACCGGGGTAGAGGCTGTCGCGAGCCTGGACGACATCGGGCTTGGCAAGGGCGGCTACTGGGAAGATCACGGTGGCTACCAGTGGTACGCAGGGATGTAGTAACCTTGTCCGGCTATGTGGGGGACGATAACGTCAAGCCGCATTTACCGAATTGGAAGCAGGGTCATGGGCAAGGTCTGGAATGATGAAGAGGTGCGGGTCCTTGTCGGCTGGACCGCCCAGGACTTCGGATCGAACATGATCGTGCGGATCGAGACGGCGACCAACAAGCCGGAAAGCGAGGAGGATATCCTTGTTTCCCGCATGGTGATGAACAAGGAACAGGCTGTCCAGCTCGGCAACATGCTGTTCGAACTTTGCGGTACTCTGCCTCCGAAAGGGGCCAAGCCCCCTTTGCTCGATCGCATTCTGACACGCAAAATCGGCTGATATTTGTTAAAAGGCATCCGTCTTGCCCCCGCCGGAACGGATCGCCTTATGTTTACAAAAGAAATCGCTTCTCGGCGAACCCTCGATTCGCGGCCCGGCGGATTTGCAAGTCGCCTGCTGAGCCGCTTTTTTGCTTCCCATATCACCTCGGGCGCATTCGAGGTCGCTTTCGCCGACGGCACGGTTGAAAGGTACGGCTCGCCCGCCCCCGGCTCGCTCGAAATCGCCATCCGCTTCACCGATGCGCACGTGCCGCGCGAGATACTTCTCGATCCGGCGCTGGGCGCGGCAGAAGCCTTCATGGACGGGCGGCTGGTGATCGAGCGTGGCGATATCATGGGCATGGTCGAGCTGTTTGCGCGCAACGCTCCATGGGAAGCGGGTGCCAGCTACGACCGGCCGAACGCACTCAAGAAACTGGCAAACCGGCTCGCCTTTCATGGGGAGCAGCTCAACAATGCGGTGCGAAGCCGGTCCAACGTCGCGCACCATTACGACATCGGCAATCCGCTCTACCAGCTGATGCTCGATGCCGAGCACATGCAATACAGCTGCGCCTACTGGCCCGAGGAGCTTGGCGGTACCGACATGACGCTGGCGCAGGCGCAGGAGGCGAAGCTGGCGCATATCGCCGCCAAGCTGGCGCTGGAGCCGGGGCAGCGCGTGCTCGATATCGGATGCGGCTGGGGCGGGATGGCCATGTTCCTCGCCGAGCGGGCAGATGTGCACGTGACCGGGATCACGCTGTCCAAAGAACAGGCCGCCCTGGCGCGCGAGCGCATCGCTGCGGCCGGGCTGTCCGACAAGGTCAGCATCGAACTCGTCGATTACCGCGATCATGCCGCGCAGGGACACAAGTACGACAGGATCGTCTCGGTCGGCATGTTCGAACATGTCGGACAGGCGCAGTTCGACGAATTCTTCCGCGCCTGCGGCATGCTCATGTCGGTCGACGGGGTGATGCTGGTGCACACGATCGGGCGGATGGGATCGCCCGGATCGACCGATGCCTTCACCCGCAAGTACATCTTCCCCGGCGGTTACATCCCCGCACTGAGCGAAACCCTCGCCGCGAGCGAGAAGAGCCGCCTGATCGCGACCGATGTCGAAACCTGGCGGGCGCACTACGCTCACACCCTGCGCGCCTGGTACGACAGATGCGAAGAAAATCGCGAGGCGATCATCGCGATGTATGACGAGCGTTTCTACCGCATGTGGACCTTCTATCTGGCCGGTGCCGCCGCCGCATTCGAAAGCGGTGCGATGTGCAATTACCAGATCCAGTACGCCCGCCACCGCCACGCCCTGCCCTATGCGCGAGATTACATGGGCGAAGCGGAGAAGCGGCTACACCGCGAGGCCTGACTTCCCGACCTGAATATTCGAACTGTCGAACGATTTGATTTTGTTACGCTTCATTCCCACTTTGAGGGGGAGAGGCAAAACGGGAATAGTCAAATGGCAGGCGGATGGGCGCGCGACGGCGCGGTGCAGGACCAGATCGACGACACGGTGTCCGATGCCGTAAAGGCCGCGCGGGCAGGCATGCCGACGGGCGAAAGCGAAAAGTGGTGCATCGAATGCGGGGAAGACATCCCCGAGAAGCGTCGCGTTGCGTTGCCCGGGGTGAAGACCTGCGTCGAATGCCAGTCCAAACGCGACAGCCGCGCGCGCTCCAGCGGGATCAACCGCCGTGGCAGCAAAGATAGTCAGCTGCGATAAAGAAGGCGCGGTCCGCGTTCGATAGCGGATTGTCTTGGCCAAACCGCGTTGATAGGCGCGTGCCATGACCTCGACCCCTCAGAACAACCGCGTCGTCCTCGCCTATTCGGGCGGCCTCGACACTTCCGTCATCGCCAAGTGGCTCGAAGTCGAGCGCGGGCTGGAGGTCGTGACCTTTACCGCCGACCTCGGCCAGGGAGAGGAGCTGGAGCCTGCCCGCCGCAAGGCCCAGGCCATGGGCATTCCCGACAAGCATATTTTCATCGAGGATTTGCGCGAGGAATTCGTGCGCGACTTCGTCTTCCCGATGATGCGCGCCAATGCCCGCTACGAAGGCGACTACCTGCTGGGCACCAGCATCGCGCGCCCGCTGATTTCCCAGCGGCTCGTCGAGATCGCGCACGAGACGGGCGCAGGTGCCATTGCGCACGGTGCAACCGGCAAGGGCAACGATCAGGTCCGCTTCGAGCTGTCCGCCTATGCGCTGGACCCCGATATCGTGGTGATCGCCCCGTGGCGCGAATGGGATCTGACCAGCCGCACCGCACTGATCGCCTGGGCAGAACAGCACCAGATCGAAGTGCCGAAGGACAAGCGCGGCGAAAGCCCCTTCTCGACCGACGCGAACCTCCTCCACACCTCCTCGGAAGGCAAGGTGCTGGAAGACCCGTGGGAAGAGACGCCCGACTACGTCTATTCGCGCACCGACAACCCCGAGGACGCGCCCGACACACCTGAGTACATCACGATTGCGTTCGAGCAGGGCGATGGCGTCGCTTTGAACGGCGAGGCGATGTCGCCCGCCACGCTACTCGCGGCGCTCAACGATCTGGGCCGCAAGCACGGGATCGGGCGGCTCGATCTGGTCGAGAACCGCTTCGTCGGCATGAAATCGCGCGGGATGTACGAGACGCCGGGCGGCGAAATCTACGCCCGCGCGCATCGCGGGATCGAACAGATCACGCTCGATCGCGGCGCAGCGCACCTCAAGGACGAGCTGATGCCCAAGTATGCGGAGCTCATCTACAACGGCTTCTGGTTCAGCCCCGAACGCGAGATGCTGCAGGCGGCGATCGACCGCAGCCAGACGCGTGTGTCCGGCGAGGTGCGGTTGAAACTGTACAAGGGCAATGCCTCCGTGGTCGGACGGCGCAGCCCGAACAGCCTCTATTCCGAAGCGCACGTCACGTTCGAGGATGACGCCGGCGCTTACGACCAGAAGGATGCGGCAGGCTTCATCAAGCTAAACGCCCTGCGGCTCCGGCTGCTGGCAAAGCGGGATCGCTGACCGCAATCGGACGCCTTGCGATGAGGTGTTGAGTTACCCACCCCTGTCCACTGCTGAATCGTGGAAAAGTGGATAACTCGGCCTTGCAAAGCTTGCCCGACTCACTCCGCGAGCGCAGTCTCAAGACATCGGAAGGGACGGAAAAAACTCTTCGAGAGACGGTTGAAAGACCTGAAAACGAAGGATTTTTTCGAACCGGATGAGATGGCGGAGATTGTCCGCGCGGAGTTCGAGGAACGCTTGGCAAAGGCCTCGGCCGGACGCAAGCGAGCCGTTCGAGAAAACCGCGAAAGGTGCTTCACCATCAGCCGGGCAATCCGGCCGGACATCGATGGAAGCCCCGCGAGCTTCGGCAAACGGGGAAACCGCTCGAGATGGAAGGCCAACATGGACCGCCCGGTTTCGGTCTCGCCAGACGAGGACGGATCTTAGGGTCCGTCAAACCGCGGGCGAAACCGGATGCCGGTGCGAGCGCCGGTGAATGATCCGTCCGACCCTTCGGGAAACGACGGGGAGCCATCGGGCGCCAAGCGACCGTCGGAAGGTTCGCCTGAAGACGGGACCACGGGCCGGTGAGAGTGGGGTCGGCAGCGATGTCGGCCCCATTTGTCTTGTGCACCGCGCTTGCAGTCTGGCTGCATCTGTTCCGACCTAGCCAGCTCGGGCGATCACGTCGCCAGCGATACAGGGTTCTTTTTCCACTCTGATTTGCGATTGAAATTGCTCGTTAAATCACGGACAGACGCGGATTTGCGCCAAATCTGCGCAACAACCGAGTCACTTCGCGAAAGGTCCGAACCTATCGGGTCAAATGTGGCGAAAGCGCGGCGAGTTGCCTCCGGGCATATTCCCTCCGAAGCGAAGACGCCTAAGTTCCCTCGCCATGGACGGGAACAAGAACACCCTTCGCCGCGTCGCCTTGCCGGCGTTCGCACTCGGCATCCTTGCACTGCCGCTCGCCGGAGCGGGCGCGCAGGATGCAGCGGGCCAGCGCGCAATGGTCGCCGAAATAGCCCAGACCGAATCTCAATCGCTGACCGACGAGATCGTTCCGGCGAACGCCGCCGCAACCGACTTCGACGCCAGCTTCGCACGCTTCGATATCGACCCGCCGGCACCCAGCGTGGGCACCGCCGCCGTCGACATTGACAGCTTCGATCCGCCGGTTGAGGCAGAGCCCGAAGTGTGGCGCAGCGGCGTCGCCTCCTATTACGGCGCCAGGTTCAACGGTCGCCGCACCGCAAGTGGCGAGCGGTTCGATATGAATGCCTACACCGCCGCGCACAAGACGCTGCCCTTCGGCACCAAGGTCCGCGTGACCAACCCGCGCACCGGCAAGAGCGTGATCGTGCGGATCAACGATCGCGGCCCTTACGCCCACGGCCGCGAGATTGACGTCAGCCGCGCCGCCGCGGTCGAGCTCGGCCTGGTCCAGCGCGGCCACGGCACCGTGGAGCTTGCGCTGGTCGACTAGCGACTTGCCGACGGCCCTGCTCCGCGCGATAATCGCGCCGGGGTGACCTTTGGGGGCCGGGGCATGCATCCGCAATTCGACTACGTCTTCGAACTCTTCACACTGCTCATCAGCCTCGCCGTGGCGGAGATGCTGATGGGCTTTTCGCGCATCCTCAAGATGCGCGCGCGGCGCAAGGCGGGGGTCGATCCCACAGCGATCAGCGTGCGCATCGGCTGGCTCGTCCCGCTGCTGGGCCTGCTGGTGCTGGTCGATCTGGCCACCTTCTGGAGCATCATCTGGAGCATGCGCGGCGTGCTCGACATGCGGATGGCGACCATCTTCGGCGTCCTCGTGCTGATCGGCGGCTACTACCTGATCGCGACGCTGGTGTTCCCCGACGAGCCCGAGCTGTGGCCTGAGTTCGACGCGTATTTCTGGCAGCAGAAGCGCTGGGTCGTGGGCGGCATGCTGCTGATCAACATCGCCACCGCGACCGCCTCCATCCTGCTCGGCGCGCAAGGAGCGGCGGAGGCTGCGGTGGCCCAGCGCGCCGCGCTGGAGCACCCTGCCTTCGCGATCGCCAGCCTGATCCTGATGCTCAACTACCCCGCATTCCTGTGGCTCGCCCTCACCCGGCGCCGGATCGTGAGCATCGTGCTGATGGGCTTCATCATCTGCACCCAGCTGTTCTTCGCCTACGCGACCTGGGGGATCGAGGGGCTGGTCTAGCAGCGCCCCCGGCAAGGGCGGAGAGCCCGCTCGCCGCCTGGGGGATCGAGGGGCTGGTCTAGCAGCGCCCCCGGCAAGGGCGGAGAGCCCGCTCGCCGCCCGCACGCGCAAGCCCGATCGCCAGGCGCGGCCCGCGCCCGCGCCCGGTTCGCGCCTTGCCCGACACACCTGACACAGTGTCCTAGGGCAAATTCTCCGCCTCCCCCTCAGGCTCTGGCGTCGCGTGCTCCGGCGCGTTCGCGGGCGCGCAGGCGATGAAGGTGATGTCCGCCTCCGCCGCAAGCTCGTTCAGTTCGAGGTCGAACTCGGCCGCCGCATCGCTCGCCGCGCAATCGCGCGCCAGCCGGTCGAGCCGCCCGAGATGCGCGAGCAGCAGCCGCGCGTCGTAGCGGCGGCGCGTCGCCACCGCCTCCCCGTGGTAGAAGATCGTCTCCTCCACCCCGTTGATCGCCCGGTCGGCCAGCACCGCCTCCACCTGCGGCCGCGCGAGCAGCAGGGCCGCGTCCCACAACCGGGCAAAGCGCGGACACGCCCGCCGCATCCGGTACGCGGTCGAGCGCGAAACCCCGGTGGCCCGCGCCGCAGCCAGCACGTTGCCGCACTGCGCCAGCCGATCGAGGAAGAACGCCTGATCCTCCCGACTGAAATGCGGCGGCGCAGACGCCAGCGCAGATCCCGTCATATCGTGCGCGTCGAGACGCACGGTCGCGGGCAGGTTCGAGGTGGCGGCGTCGGTATGAGGGGTGTGAGTCATATGCGGTCCGTGAAGCTGAGCGTCGAGGGACCGATCCACCTATACGCGCGAGGCGATGTAGGACAGCTTTGCTCCTTTCCATTTTCCGCCTGTGCTGAGCTCGTCGAAGCACCGTCCTTCTTGAGGAAAGGTGCGGCCCTTCGACAAGCTCAGGGCAGGCGGGTTATGGGGAGACTTCAGCGCCGCCCCCGCAACCCCTCGCGCACATGCACCCTCACCGAGACCGCCCTGCCCAGCAGCACCTCCTCGTTACGCATATGACGAAGCAGCCGCGCAGGATCGGGCGCAGCGCGCTTCCCGATGCGGCCTGCATCGACATGGGCCTGCCACGCGTCGACCGCCTCGCGCTCGGTCAGCGTGGGGTTGGCCGCGAGGTCGGGATGCTGCGGGGAGGGTTTGGACATGGCGTGCCTCTCGGGTTCGTGGGTGGCGGAACCGGAGAGGCTAGTGGGGGAGAGGGGTGTAGGACAGCGATATCAACTCCCATCCGAAGATATCGCCATAAACTCATTTTCACGGAACCACTTTTCAAGCTCGAAGGTGCTGCGATACCGTTTTTCAGTTAATGGCCCCTGCTTCTGTTCTAACAATATTTCAGCACGATAAAGACTACGGAAACTCAATCTACTTATGTGCTTGAACCCCCCCTTTGGAAGAAGATCAAGAAATTCGATAAAGGGCTGACGGACCTCAACTTCATCGCCAAGCAAATCATCAAAGCCGACTTCTTCCCATGATTCCAAGAGGGCGCCACAGATTGCTGTTATGGTTTCGAGAGAAACAATTTCAGAACGCCTCGCTTTCCGTAAGGTTTGCGGATTTATTCGGGCTTTACCCGCGAAATCCGCATAATACAATTTTGTTAAAGAAATCGCTTTCTCCAAGCTTGATTCCCTAAAACGGCCGAAATAATATAATCCGTAGCGATTTGCTGAAAATACATCGTCTATGAAAAAATCGAAGTCGTCTAATAGGAATTCGTACCCATCCTCTAAAATTGCACCATTAAAGGCACCATCATCAAAAGAGACCCCCTTCAAATTTGTCGCAATGAAATTGGCTCGCTCAAAATTTAGTCCTCTCAGGTCTTGATCAGAAAGATTAAGACCTGAAAGATCAGCGCCCTGATAAAATTTGAATGGATCGAATCCAGTTAATTCGGCTAACTCATAAAGACCTTTTTTGTCTGATATTAGAGTCTTGAGAACTCTCTGAAAGTCACTAACATTTTTCATGACGATAATGCCAAAACATCAGCAAGCAGAATCGAGTTAAATCGGTTATCCATTTTCCCGGGATGGAGGTCGACGTCCGAGAGTACCCTTTTTAAATGTTGGATTGCAGCAGCCTCACTGATCGACCCCTTGGCTAAATTCTCCAATCTCTCTGCCAATGTTCGATCCTTTGGCACAATGCTTGTTATTTCCAAGTCCTCAAGGGCGCATCGGATCTCCACCTTGATCGAAGGATCGAGCATGGAATTCTGAGGAATTTGCACCCGCATGCGAGGAGGGTCAATCGGATCCCAAGGCTGACCACGAAGATGATCCCGAAGCAACGGCTCAAGTTCCCAGCTATAGCCGGAAGGGCCTTCAGGTCGTGCCGTGACCAAGATTTCCGGTATCTCTTGGGTGACACGGAGTTCGTCCTCTTGGCTCATCTCGGACGATTTTGACACATCGCCCTTTAGGGCAGCCCCGAGAATGGCAGGTGTAACCACCCCCTTTAGTCCGACAAATCGTTTGGCCTCTTCCTTTGCCCTAACGACCTGCGTGTACTCAGCCTGCCGAGCCGGAATTCCGCGCGCGACCGACGCTCTGTCCAACTTCAAGGGTGCTTCGAGTGAGATCGTCAAAAGCGCTCTTTTTAGTTTGACGTTGAACGTGAAAGGAATTTCTGGATCGTCGCCACCCATTCGGCCTTCTGAGAAGCTGAGCTCCGCGAAAACTCCGTATGTATCTTGACCGGCCTTGAAGGGCTCGTGCCACGCATCGAGGGAAAGTACGTCTGCAAATACCCTCTGGTAGTTATGACCTAGACCCATCTTCCACCCTTCGTTCGGAGCTCTATCACTCGCCAGAAACCATATGCAGGCAAGCTATTCCATATGCTTTAATCCGAAACCTATGAAATCGCGCGACCCGGAGAGAAAAACTGATCTTATCTTAGTCCGCGGGCTTGGCCTGCTTCTCCAACATCGGCTTAAGATAGCTGCCATTATAGCTCCCGCTCACCGCAGCTACCTCCTCCGGCCTCGGCCTACGCCGGGGCAGGCTCGTTCCGGGTCGCGCGGTCCAGCAGCGGCTTGAGATACTGGCCGGTGTAGCTTCTCTCATTGAGAGCAACCTCCTCCGGCGTACCCTCCGCAACAAGCTCCCCGCCCCGCACACCGCCATCCGGCCCGAGGTCCAGCACCCAGTCCGCTGTCTTGATCACGTCGAGGTTGTGCTCGATCACCACAACCGAGTTCCCCTGGTCGACCAGCCGGTGCAGCACTTCCAATAGCTTGCGCACATCCTCGAAGTGCAGCCCGGTGGTCGGCTCGTCGAGGATATAGAGCGTCTGCCCGGTGCTGCGCTTGCTCAGCTCCTTGGCCAGCTTCACCCGCTGCGCCTCGCCGCCCGAAAGCGTGGTCGCCTGCTGGCCGACCTTGATATAGCCCAGCCCCACCTCGCTGAGCATCGCCATCTTGTCGCGGATCGGGGGGACCGCCTTGAAGAAGCTTTCCGCATCCTCGATCGTCATGTCGAGCACGTCGGCGATGGAGTGGCCCTTGAACTTCACCTCCAGCGTTTCGCGGTTGTAGCGCTTGCCGCCGCATTCCTCGCAGGTGACGTAAACGTCGGGCAGGAAGTGCATCTCGATCTTGATCAGGCCGTCGCCCTGGCAGGCCTCGCACCGGCCGCCCTTGACGTTGAAGCTGAAGCGGCCGGGCTTGTACCCGCGCGCCTGGCTTTCGGGGAGCCCTGCGAACCAGTCGCGGATCTGGGTGAAGGCGCCGGTATAGGTCGCCGGGTTGGAGCGGGGCGTGCGGCCGATCGGCGACTGGTCGATCTCGATCACCTTGTCGCAATATTCGAGGCCGGTGACCTTGTCGTGCGGCCCCGCGATCACCCGCGCGCCGTTCAGCTCGCGCGCGGCGGCGGCGTAGAGCGTGTCGATGGTGAAGCTCGACTTGCCCGAGCCGGAAACGCCGGTGATGCAGGTGAAGGTGCCCAGCGGGATCGACGCGGTGACGTTGTTGAGGTTGTTGGCGCGCGCGCCGTGGACGGTCAGCTTGTGCCCGTTGCCCTTGCGCCGCGTGGCCGGGACTTCGATTTCGCGCGTGCCGTTCAGGTATGCCGCGGTTAGCGACTTCTTGCTCTTGAGCACCTGCTTGAGCGTGCCCTCCGCCACGATCTCGCCCCCGTGCACTCCCGCGCCCGGGCCGAGGTCGACCACGTAGTCGGCGGTGCGGATCGCGTCCTCGTCATGCTCGACCACGATCACCGTGTTGCCGAGGTCGCGCAGACGCTTGAGCGTCTCCAGCAGCCGGTCGTTGTCGCGCTGGTGCAGGCCGATGCTCGGCTCGTCGAGCACGTAGAGCACGCCCGACAGCCCGCTGCCGATCTGGCTGGCGAGCCGGATCCGCTGGCTCTCGCCCCCGCTTAGCGTGCCCGACTTGCGGTCGAGGTTGAGGTAGTCGAGGCCGACATTGTCGAGGAAGCCCAGCCGCTCGTTGATTTCCTTCAGGATCGCGCGGGCGATCTGCTGCTGCTGGTCGCCCAGATGCTGCGGCAGGTTCTCGAACCACACCTTCGCATCGCCCACGCTCATGCGGGAGGGCTCGGCAATGTCGGTTGGCCCGGCGCCGCTGGGGATCTTCACCGCCAGCGCCTTCTCGTTCAGCCGCTTTCCGCCGCAGGTCTCGCAAGGCTGCGCGGTCTGGAACTTGGCCAGCTCGTCGCGCATCCACGCGCTCTCGGTCTGCAGCAGGCGGCGGTTGAGGTTGCCGATCACGCCCTCGAACGGCTTGTTGACCGTGTATGCTTTCCGCCCATCCTTGAAGGTCAGCGGCACGCGCTTGCCCTTGGTGCCGTAGAGGATGACGTCCTGGTTCTCCGCGCCCAGATCCTGCCACGGGGTGGTCAGGTCGAAGCCGTACTCCTTCGCCAGGCTGGCGAGCACCTGCATGTAATAGGGCGACGGCGGGTTGCTCTTCGCCCACGGCATGATCGCGCCCTGCTTCAGCGTCAGCGCCTCGTTGGGCACGACCAGCTGCGGGTCGAACAGCTGCTTCTCGCCGATCCCGTCGCACGTCGCGCACGCACCCTGCGGCGCGTTGAAGGAGAACAGCCGCGGCTCGATCTCCTCGATGGTGAACCCGCTGACCGGACAGGCGAACTTTTCGGAGAAGACGATGCGGTTGGCGGGCACGCCTGCTCCGCGAAGCCCTCCCTCCTTCAGGGGGGAGGGTTGGGAGGGGGGCTCGGAGCCTCCCCCTCCCCCAACCCCCTCCCCTGAAGAGGAGGGGGCTTTACCCATCACCTCGGCGACCGTCGCATCGGCGAGGTCCACGTAAGCCAGCCCCTCGGCCAGCCGCAGCGCGGTCTCGAAGCTGTCCGCCAGCCGCGTCTCCAGCCCTTCCTTCACCGCGAGGCGATCGACAACCACTTCGATGTCGTGCTTGAACTTCTTGTCGAGCGCGGGCGCGCCCTCGATCGGGTAGATCTCGCCGTCGATCCGCACGCGGGTGAAGCCCGCCTTCTGCCACTCGGCCAGCTCCTTGCGGTATTCGCCCTTGCGCCCGCGCACCACCGGCGCGAGCAGGTAGAGCCGCGTGCCTTCGGGCAGGGCCATCACCCGGTCGACCATGTTGGAGACGGTCTGCGCCTCGATCGGCAAGCCCGTCGCGGGCGAGTACGGCACGCCCACCCGCGCCCACAGCAGCCGCATGTAATCGTAGATCTCGGTGACGGTCGCCACGGTCGAGCGCGGGTTCTTGCTCGTCGTCTTCTGCTCGATCGAGATCGCGGGGCTCAGCCCCTCGATATGCTCGACATCGGGCTTCTGCATCATCTCGAGGAACTGGCGCGCATAGGCGGAGAGGCTCTCGACATAGCGCCGCTGCCCTTCGGCATAGATCGTATCGAAGGCGAGCGAGCTCTTCCCCGAGCCTGAGAGCCCGGTGATCACGATCAGGGAATCCCTCGGCAGGTCGATATCGACGCCCTTGAGGTTATGCTCGCGCGCACCGCGCACGGAGATTTTGGTAAGTGCCATAGGGCGCGTGTTCCGCTTGTGTTCTCGTCTGTCAAGGAGGCCGGTCGGCCTATCCGCAGTGAAGCGAGCGACCGGCGTGGGCGGTTCCGCCCTCTTGCAGCGAATGTGGTGCGGCGGGGCGCAATTTCCAAGCGCCCCTGCCCTGCGTCACTGGCAAGCGCCTTGTCCCGCAGCTTATCGAAGCGGACCATTGGCCCGGCGCGCTGTTGCGCGACGGTTCCGACACCTCGACGCTCACAGATGATTGCGACACGAATGAGGGCGACTTGACCGATTTACCGCGGGGTATGTGCGAAGGCATCGCCGAGGTAATCTTCTCCGCGAGCTCGGGCAGCAAGACTAGGCCAGACATCACGGCCAAAAGTCCACCGCGGCGGCACGAAGGCGCAGATCGATTGGGTAAAGGCGGCGGGTGTGAAGCGCTTCGTCATGCTGAGCAACGGCGGCGCGCACGATCCCGATCCGGACTCCGATCTCTACAACGATGCGCTCACGAAGAAAGCGGCGAACAAACACCCGATAGCCTCGGGCGTGCCATACGCGATCATCCCCCCCGGCACGCTGCCCCATGACGACGGCCAGCGCGCCTTTCGCCTTGTCTAAGGTGTCGAAGGCGACGGCACCACCGCGCGCGGCGACATTGCCGTAGTGCTGGTGCGAGCGGCAGACGACGACGCAATAGAAAACCGGATAGTACCGATGGAGTCGGGCAATATCTGAAGCGATCCGCCCTCCGACTATCCCTCTGCCCGCAATCGCAGCAATCAGGCGTTAGAAAAGCCCGAAGGCGACCTTGAGGGAAACGAAACCGGAAAACTGCTGCGCCTCTTGCTTGGGATCATTGGAATCGAGCCATTCCTGTTTGGCGCCGACCGAAATTTTCAGCCAATCACGCGTGGGGAACAGCCTCGTGATCTCGAATGCGCCTTCGATGCCGTACTGCCAGTCTTCCCGGTCGGGGAGGCCCGCGGTTGTAGGCTGGTCGAACCAGATTCGGTTGGCATAGCCGGCAAGCGAAGGCGTTACCCGCCCCGCAATCAATGGGAAAAGCAGCTTAGCCTTGGCCTTTACCTGTTTATTCTCCTTTTGTGGGTTCGATGCCCATGTCCGACTGAGACCTGCATTGATGGCGAAACCGAAGGCGCCGGTAATGTCTTTGTCCTCGCAAGCATCGAGTCTTATGCCGGGTCGGTCGATCTTCTCGACCGCGCAATACTGGAGGAGAAGATCACGATACTCGATATTGGCCGACAAAGTCTGAGCATCACCCGTGTCGCTCTCGAAGAACCCGTCAAAGTTCTCCGCGTGCCGGAAAGCCACGGAGGCGGCGAAGGCATCGTCGAAGTCGCCCGCTTCTTTCGGGTTGAAAATACCGCCCCGGAACACGGTCGGCTCCAGATACGTGCCGCCGATCTTGGTTTCGACGAACAGGCTCGATTCCCGATCGGTGTTATCGAAGGCAAAGGGGCTATAAGTGGCCCCGGAGGTGAACAAGATACCCTGGCCAAAGATCAACGAGGGAGTTTCAATCGACAGAGCGAGTTTGAAATCGCTTACGTCGATCGAATCTTCAACCGTGTCCTGCGTCCTCTTTCGCTCAAACGTGGTATCGGACTCAATCGATAAAGATCCCGACCAGCTGTCCTTGGCCTCCGTATCTTCAAACGCGCGGTCAACCTCCTGGCCTAGTGCGGGTGTGGCCAAGACGAAGACAATACACGCCGAGAGACAAAAAGCCGTTTTCATGGTTGTACCCGTCCCAATAGATTCCAACCGACCCAGAGTTAAAATAGCAGAGTATTCATACAAGTAAATTTGGAAGTGACACTTAAGTAAATTTACAGGGATTGAAGCCTCCCCCATGCCCCGCCTCTTCATCGCCCTCCGCCCACCTTCCGCAATCCGCAATGCGCTGATCGATACGATGGAGGGCGTCGAAGGCGCACGATGGCAGTACGACGAACAACTCCACCTCACGCTACGCTTTGTGGACGAGGTGGACGCCCGCACGGCGGACGACCTTGTCGACGCGCTGTCGCAAGTAAGCGTGAAGCCTTTCACCCTCGCCATCCGTGGTGCCGGGAGCTTCGAACGGAAGGGCCGCGTCACATCACTGTGGTCGGGGGTCGCGCCGTGCGAGCCGCTGAACATCCTCCAGCGCCGCGTAGAGCGCGCCTGCCGCGCCGCCGGATTGGAGCCGGTCACCCGCAAGTTCGTTCCGCATGTCACCATCGCGCGGGTCAATGCCTCGACCGGGCCAATCGGCGGATGGCTGGTGGATCATGGCAGGCTGACGCTGCCCGACTGGGAGGTCGAGCGGTTCTGGCTTTACGAAAGCCGCCTCGATGCAGGCGGTGCGCACTATGAGCCGCTGCTGGAGTTTCCGCTCACCGCCTGAGGCTGGCGTTCATTACTAGTTTGCATCGTACGCTGTCGATTGCACGACGAAGGGCGCCGTATCCCTGCACGGGCTGTCGCCCAGTTCCTTCAATACAAACTGGCGGCGAAAGTCATTCTTCCGCGTCTTTTATCGGCTTCGACAAGACGACGCGCCGGACTCGTCCGACGAAGCGCGGACCTTTTGAGATGGTTTGTCCGTTGATTGGGTGAAGGCGGCAGACTCGTGCGGTCACGTCGGCGCGCGTCTGTCGATGAGCAGTGCAACAGGAGAGTGGCATATGATCGCCCGGGTGGCGACCACATCGGACAGGATATGCGGCCGGCGGCACGTCGGCCGATGACAGACCTGTCCGCTTCCCGCACCTGCGTTCGCAATACCGGCGGCCCTCGCGTTGCCCGGCGCCAACGCCGACAGCGTGCGCGCCTGCGCGAAAGGCATCCGGAGGAGCACGAGCGCCCCCGCCTCTCGCGCCGCAAACGCTTTATGAAGCGCGCGCCGGTGGCGCTTGCGGCGATGTCGGTCGCGGCGGGCTCGCTGGGTGCGTACAGCCCCTCGCAAGATGATGTGCGCGGCTGGTCGTACGAGACAAACCTGAAAACCAACCCCAACTTCACCCGCATGAACGCGCGGCTCCTCACCACCAGCGAGCGGATGCGCAACGCGCTGGCGCAGGAGGAAGGGATGCGCCTGACGGTCTATCGCGATGTCGCAGGCTACCCCACGGTCGGGATAGGCCATCTCGTGCGGCCCGAAGACGGGCTGCGCGTGGGCGACCGGATCACGCGCGAACAGGCGATGGCATTCCTCAAGGCCGATCTGGAAACGGCGGAGAAGTCGGTTGTGGCGGTCGTCGGGGATCTGAAGCTCTATCAGCACGAGTTCGATGCGCTGGTCGATCTGGCGTACAACGTGGGCGAAGGCACCTTGTCCCCCGAAGAGAGCCCCGATCTCAACCGCGCGATTGCCAATGCCGACTACGACGGGATAGCCGCCGAACTAAAGTATCGCTTTGCAGGTGGAGAAGTTGCAGGTGGCCTCGTCCATCGATCCAAACGGCGCACACAGATTTTCCTCGAGGCGAATTATGCGGATGTCCGCCCCGGTTAGCATCATGCTCGGCGTCGGTATTGCTGCGCTTTCCGCTTGCTCCCCCGCACAACCGCAAAGCGACGAACGCGCCGCGGCGCAGGTTGCGCAGGCGCCCCCCTCGCCTCCGGAAACCGGGCCATCCCCGGCATCGGATAACTGCCTGCTGGTCGTCTGGCAGGATCAGAAAACGCGCGACGAACAGTTCGACCTCGCGCACGACAGCGCGACGGGCGGAGCGATTTCCTGCGCGACCGGTACCAGCGCAAGTCAGTTCGCCAACGCCTTCACCGCGATCCGCAATGCAGCGCGCGCGCAGGACAAGGCGGCCATCCTGAACGAAGTCGGCCTGCCGCTGCTCTACATCGACGCAAACGGGAAGCGGCGGAAGCTCACCGCATCCGACGACGTCGATGCGGCCTTTTCCGAAGTGTTCGACGACAACGTGCTCGCCCTGTTGCGCGATGTCGATCTCGATGCGCTCACCGTGGTGCCCGACCAGGGCGCTTTCGTGCGGCTGGGATCGGTCTGGCTGGTGGTCGATCGCAGCGGAGGCAGGCCGCGTATCGTCACAGTCAACAAGCAGGCGCTAGGAGAAGCCGCAGATGCGGTGCGCGCGAAGGCCGAGGCTGGCGAAGGAACGCGGGCCCCGCAAAGATCATCCGAATGAATGCTGAATAATCCGCAAGCCGCTGTTCAAGTGGCCGCTGCTATCGCATAGCCCAACCCATTAACGAACGTACAGACAGACAGCCAGTTGGAGAGCACTTGATGCGCATTCTTCTTACCACCGCCGCGACCTTCGCCATGGTCGGCGGCTTTCATGGAGCGGCCATGGCCCAGACGACATCCTCGAATACTGCTGACTCGGTCACCACGACCGATCACCTGGAAGGCGCGAACTATTTCGATCTCGAAAGCTCGCTGCCGTTCAAGGCGCCCGATTTCAGCAAGATTTCGGAAGACGACTACCTGCCCGCCTTCAAGACCGCGATGGCGATCCAGAAGGGCGAAATCCAGCGCATCATCGACAATCCCGAGCCGCCGACCTTCGAGAACACGATCGTCGCGCTCGAAAAGTCGGGCCGTATGCTGGGCCGCGTGAGCGCGGTGTTCTTCCATCTCACCGGTGCCGACACGACGGACCGGCTCGACGAGATCAATACCGAGATCAGCCCCAAGCTGTCGGCCCATTCGGACAGCATCGTCCTGAACCCCGAGCTCTTCGCACGGGTCAAGGCGGTCTACGATAACCGCGCCGCGATGAGCATGACGCCCGAAGACGCCAAGCTGCTGGAAGACACCTACCAGGGCATGGTCCACGCCGGTGCCGAACTGACCGACGCCCAGCGCGAGCGGGTGAAGGAAATCAATACCGAGCTTTCGACCGTGACCACCGAGTTCGCGCAGGATGCGCGCAACGCGATGGCCGACCAGCCGGTGTTCTTCGACAGCCGCGAAGAACTGGCGGGCCTGTCCGAAGCGGACATCACCGCTGCCGCCGACCTCGCCAAGGACGAAGGCCAGCCGGGCAAGTTCGCGATTGCCCTGCAGAACACCACGCAGCAGCCGCTGCTGCCGAGCATGGAAAACCGTGCGGCGCGCGAAAAGCTGTTCATGGCGAGCTACCACCGCGCCGACGGCACGACCGATATCGACACGCGCCCGCTGGTCGCCAAGATCGCCGAGCTGCGCGCGGAGAAGGCTGCATTGTTCGGCCAGCCCGACTGGGCGAGTTACACGATGTACGACCGGATGGTGGATTCGCCGCAGGCCGCGCTCGAATTCATGGGCCAGATGGTCCCCGCGCTGGCCGAAACGCAGCGCCGCGAAGGCGCGATGCTGACCGAGAAGATCGCCGAGGAAGGTGGCGATTACGAGGTCAAGCCGTGGGACTGGTATCGTTATTCTAACATGATCAAGGCCGAACGCTATCAGGTCGATGACGACGAGGTGATGAAGTATTTCCAGCTCGACAAGGTGCTGGAAGACGGCGTGTTCTACGCCGCCAACAAGCTGTACGGACTGACCTTCGAACGCCGCACCGACCTGCCCGTCTACAACGACGACGTGTGGGTCTACACCGTGAAGGACGCGGACGGTTCGGACATGGGCCTGTTCTATTTCGACCCGTTCCAGCGGGCATCGAAGCGCGGCGGCGCGTGGATGAGCAACTTCGTCGACCAGTCGTTCCTGTGGAACGAAAAGCCGGTCATCTACAACGTGCTCAACATCCCCAAGGCCCCCAAGGGTGAGCCGCAGCTGGTCAGCTTCGACTGGGTGGAAACCGCGTTCCACGAATTCGGCCACGCGCTGCACGGCTTCTTCGCCGACCAGACCTACCCGAGCCTGTCGGGCACCGCGACCGCGCGCGATTTCGTGGAGTACCCGAGCCAGGTCAACGAGATGTGGGCGACCTACCCCGAAGTGCTGCAGAACTACGCCAAAAACTACAAGACGGGCGAGACCATCCCGACCGAGCTGGTCGACAAGATTCTCGCATCGTCCAAGTTCAACCAGGGCTACGACTTTGGCGAAGTGCTGGAAGCCGCGCTGCTCGACATGAAGTGGCACGCCCTTTCCAAGGACGAAGCCGCCGCGATCGACACGCCGGAGAAGGTTTCGGCCTACGAGACCAAATCGCTCAAGGACCTGGGGCTGGAGATCGAACTGGTACCGCCGCGTTACCGGACGACCTACTTCAATCACATCTTCTCCGGACCGACGGGCTATTCCTCCGGCTATTACAGCTATCTGTGGACGCAGATGCTCGACCGTGACAGCCGGGCGTGGTTCCTCGAAAACGGCGGCCTGACGCGCGCCAATGGCGATCACTATCGCGACACCGTGCTCAGCCGTGGTGGAACGATGGATTACGGCGAGATGTACCGCAACTTCGCCAACCGCGATCCCGATGTGCAGTACATGCTGGTCGCACTCGGCCTCGCGGAGGAGTCGATCGACGACGGTCCGCGCATCGCGGGCCAGCCCGGCGATCAGGGGCAGTAAGCATCGCAAATTGCAACGCGCGGGCCCGCAGGTCTCGCAAGGCCGGGGCCCCGCGCGTTCAATCCTGCACTGCCGGGCCCGAACGAAGGCTTCCGCCGTCGCTACCCGGCCAAACTAATAGAAAATATCCCCTTTCGGCATTTCGCCGAAGCTGGTGCCGATTGAGCATTCGCCCTTGTCGGCCGCTTGGTCGACCGACGCCATGATTTTCACCATATCCGCGCCAATGCCCTTCACGAATGCGGCCGGCAGCGTGTAACCGGCCCACGGAGTTTCGATGCTCTTGGATGTTTCGAACATCCAGTCGCCATCGGTGAACAGCTTTGCCGGGTCGGAAACGCCCGCATTGTCGCCACCGGCGGGGCTGAGGACGAAGAACGCGTCGCCATCGGGGGAGAAGCCGTCTCCCAGCAGCGGCTTGCCGCCCACGCTCCACCGCACCACTGGCTTGGGTTTGCGCTTGTAGGCGGGGTGGTCGGGGCTGGTGCCTTGCAGTTGCCGCGATTTGACATGGACCCACTGGAGGCCGGGCTTCGCCGCAGCCGCACCATCCCCGGCGGGCGGAAGGTAGCCGTCCGCTACGCCCAGCGTGACCTTCACGAACCCTTCCGCCGTGGCCGAATGCGCCTTCGTGATCGGCGCTTCGATCGTCATGCGCAGCTCGGTCGTCGGCGCGGGCGCATCCTTGAAGCGAATGCGGCGCACGTGGAGTGCGCCGGTCGTGCCGTCACCAATGCTGAAATTCATGCGGGTCTTGTATTCGCAGGGCGGCAAGGGCGCTTGCGTCGCGCCGCCCGTGGCAGCGCCGCTGGCTGCCTGCCCGGCGCCGCTCGCCGAAGCCATTGCTGCGGACGAAAGCGCCAGCCCGGCTGCCGCTACCCGTAGTGAATTGCGCATTGATATCTGTCCCCGAGGTCGCTCGCGTCAAATTTTCCGCAAGACTGCCGCGAAGCCTCTCGCCCTGCCAGTGACAATCGCCGTCAGACTTTATTGCGCCCTGACCGACAGCACGCGCTCGCCCGGCTCGCCCAGCCATGTTCCCTCGATCCCGAAAGCGGCTGTGAGGTTTGCGGGCGACAGGGCCTCCTCTGGCGGCCCATCGGCCAGCACATCGCCCCTTTTCAGGAGGACCACGCGGTCGGCGATGTTGTGCGCCAGTCCCAGATCGTGGACCACCACCACGACCCCGCGCCCGGCCTCCGCCTGGTCGCGCAGGTACCGCGCCAGCGAGGCCTGATGCGCCAGATCGAGCGATCCGAACGGCTCGTCCGCGATAATGAACCGCGGCTCTCCCGCGAGCACTCTTGCGAGCAGTGCGCGCGCCCGCTCGCCGCCCGACAGTGTCGAGACCGGGCGATCCGCAAATCGCTCCAGCGACAGTGCCGACAGAGCCGCGTCGACCGGCCCCTGCCAGGTTCCACCGCGCGCTCCGCCATGCGCCAGCCGCCCCAGAGCGACGAGATTGCGGACCGAAAGGTCCCACGCGATCTGGGGTTCCTGTGGCAGGTAACCGATGGCCTTGGCCCGCTCTCGCGGCTTCATGTCTTGCAGGTGGGTGCCATCGAGCAATGCCTCGCCATTCGTGGGCGTGAGTACGCCCGCGAGCAGGCGAACCAGCGTCGACTTGCCGGCACCGTTGGGGCCGCAGATCGCGGTGACGCGCCCTGCGGGAATTTCGACCGTGGCGCCGCGCAAACGGTCGTCCAGCGAAAGCTTGCGTGCCTCCAGCATCAGGTGAGCCCCAATGTGCCGCCACGGCGCAGGCGCAGCAGCAGCCAGAGGAAGAACGGCGCCCCGATCAGCGACAGCGCGATTCCCAGCCGCAACTCGCTGACCAGCGGCAGACCGCGCAGCACGCTGTCCGCCACCAGCACCATCAGCCCCCCCGCAAGTGCGCTCGGCACGATCAGCGAGGATGGCCTGCGGTCGGTCAGCGGACGGACGAGGTGCGGGACCATCAGGCCGACGAAGCTGATGATCCCCGCCACCGCGACACCGCTGCCGATGGTCAGGCCGACGCCGACGACCAGCAGTGCGAGCAAGCGATCCATCCGCACCCCCATCGATCGGGCGGCATCCTCTCCCAGAGTAAGCGCGTCGAGCGCAGGCGCGGCGCGGATCAGCACCAAGATCCCGATCAGCGTCAGGGGTGCGGCGAGCGCGACATCGGCCCAGCTGCGATCGGTCAGCGCACCCATCAGCCAAGTGACGATCTCGCTCAACGCCCACGGGTTGGGGGCGAGGCTGATGACGAGGCTGGTCAGCGCGCCCGCAAGGCTCGCGATCATCAGCCCCGCGAGCGTGAACAGCGCGATCCCGCCGCCGCGCCCGGCGAGCAGCGCCAGCAGCGCCATCGCCCCGCCCGCCCCGGTCAGCGCCATAATCGGCAGCAGCCACCCGCTCGCCGCATAACCGAAAGAAAAGCTCAGCACCGCGCCCAGCGCAGCCCCGGGAGCGATCCCGAACAGGCCCGGATCGGCGAGCGGATTGCGCAGGTACCCCTGCATCGCCGCCCCCGCTGCACCAAGCCCCGCACCCACCGTCACCGCCAGCAGCGCACGCGGCAGGCGCAGATCGGCGATGATGACCAACGCGGTTCCCTGCTCCTGCCCGAAAATCCACGCTCGCCCGGCGATCAGCGACAGCGGGATGGCCACCAGCAGGCACGCCAGCAAGGTGAGGTTAGGGCGGTTCACGCCGCATCGTCCCTGATCGCAGCGAGGCGATCGGCTGCGCGGATCAGGCTTGGCCCGCCGCAGTAATAGAGTTGCGGCGAAAATTCTGCGCGGCGTGTCGGCAAGTCGCGCAGCACCGGGTGATGAAGCGTGCGCGACTGTTCGTCTCCCTGCGCCCCGGCATGCAGCAGCAGTTGCGGCGGGTCCACGATCACGGCCTCCAGCGGCAGGCGGTCGCCCTGGCCGAGCCCACGCGTCGCCCTGGCGGGCTGCAATCCGACCCGCCGCATCAGGTCGACCACCAGCGCGCCGTCGCCCGGCACAATCCCGCCCGGCTGCCACAGGATCGCGCTCACCGGGCTGCGTCCTTCGGTCGGAGCTGCGTCTGCCAGCGCGGTTTCAATCCGCCGCACCAGCGCCGCGCCCGCTTCACCCTCGCCAACCGCGTCGGCCAATTCGCGCACCTGCGCCAGATTGCCCTCCACGTCGTTCGCCATACCCAGCGTGACGACCGGGATACCCAGCTTGTCGAGCGCGTTGCGTGTCGGAGCTGGCAGGAAGCTGGAAGCGACCACCATATCCGCGCGCGCTGCGATAATGTCTTCCACCGAACCGCCGGTCGCGGGCCATCGGCGCGCGAGACCCACCGGCATCGACGAAGCCGACGGGTCGTGGCTGTATTCGGAGACCGCGACGAGCTTTTCAGGAGCGACCTCGGCGAGGATCGCGTCGCTGCACGGATTCAGGCTGACGATCCGGGTTGGCCCCGCACCGGAATGCGCAACTGGCGAGGCGGAACACCCCGCCAGCGCACACGCGATGAGAAGCGCGAGGCAGCGCATGGTCAAAGCCCCACGCGGATCCCGGCAAACACGCCTCGCGGCGCCTGGTTGTAGCCGGCGGCGGTCTGATAGGTTTCGTCGAACAGGTTCTCGACCCGCCCGAACACCTCGACCGGACGCTCTCCCAGAATGTTGCCGAGCGGGACGGACACCCGCAGGTCGACGACGGTGTAGCCATCGAGCGGGACGAGATTGGCGGCATCGTCGAATGCCTTGCCCACGATCCGCACGTCGCCGCCCACCACGGGCACGAACAGCGTGTCCGGCTTTGGCGCCCAGTCGAGCGATACCGTGCCCGCGTGCTGCGGGCGACGTGCAAGCTCGTTGCCGAAATTGGCGCTGCCCGGGCTGCGATCTTCCGCCTCAGTATACGCATAGGCAGCGCGCAGGCTCAGCCCCTCGAAAGGCGTTACACCCGCCTCCACCTCGACACCGCGCGCGCGCGCCACGTCGACATTGTCGTAGGTGCCATAGGGGCGGTTGGTGCAAATGCCCGTCTGCACCGGACAGCCGATGAAGCCGATCAGGTTCTCGCTATCGCGCTGGAACAGCGTGACCGAGGCATAGGTCCGCGCCGTGCGCGTTCCGTACGCAAGCCCGAGGTCGTAGCTGGTGCTTTCCTCGGGCTGGAGACTGGTGTTCCCGTAATCGGAATAGAGCTGGTACAGCGACGGCGCCTTGAAACCCTCGCCCACGCTCGCGCGCAGCCGCAGGTTGGGCACGATTTCATAGGTAAGGTCGCCGCCGAAACTGGTCGCGCCGCCGAAATCGTCATGCTCGTCCTGCCTTACGCCGACGTGGCCCGAGAGCCCGCGAAACTCGATCCCCGCCTGCACATAGCCGCCGAAAATGCTGGTGTCGGCAGACGTGGCGACGCCGTAAGACGTGCTTACGTAGTTGGACCACAGGTTCTCCGCCCCGAAGTTGACGATCAGCGGCCCGATCGGGCGCCATTCGCCGCGCAGCTCGACCCGGTCGGACGAACCGGTGCTTTCGAACGTGGGCGCTGCGCCCGCGCTCGGCAGGTTGTCGCGATCGGTGTCGGAAAAGCTGTAGCCCCCACGCAGGTAGAGCGGGCCGCTGTCGTAGATCGCGCCGACGCTGCCCGAAAGCTGCTGCGTCTCCTGCACTTCGGGCGTATCGCCCAGCGCGTAGGAAGGGGGCGCGAAACCATCGAGATCGAGCGTGCCATCGGCATAGCGCAGGCTGCCGATCAACTCGAACGTCCGGCTGAGATAGGCGCGTGCGCGCAGGTTGCCCGCAAACTGCTTGAAACCGTCCGGCTCTGTGCCGCTGGCGGCCGCCGAGAAGCCATCGGTGGTGATATAGCCCACCGATCCGCCGACGAAGCCCGCATCGCCGCCGATCCCGCCTTCTACACTGGTCGATACGGTCCCGCGCGAGCCCGCCTCGACCGATCCGGCAAGGCCGCTGCGCTCGAACGTGGAAGCGACCAGCACGCCTGCCAGCGCATCCGCGCCCCATACGACGCTGTTCGCGCCGCGCATCACCTCGACCTTGGAGAGATTGGCGGCGCTCAGCGTGCCGAAATCGAACCCGCCCGCAGGGGATGCGGTGTCCGCCACACGCACGCCGTCGATCAGAACCAGCAGCTTGTCGTTGGCCGCACCGCGCACGGAGACGCCGGTGGTCGAACCGAGCCCGCCATTGCGGTTGATCGTGACGCCGGGCACGCGCTGCAGGACGCGGGCCAGATCGGGGCCCTGAACGTCGGCGATTTCCTCAGCGCCGATCACGGTGACCGGCTGCCCTGTATCCTCCACCTCGCTCGGATTGCCGGTGACGGTGATCGTCAGGCTATCCTCGCGGACCCGGTAATCGGCGATCGTGATCGCGTCCGAAGAGTCCGCCCCGAGCGGAGCATCGTCGGCCTGCTGGGCATGAACAGGGGCCATGAGCCCGAGAATCGAGCAGCCGACGAACAGAATTTTACGCATGAAATCTCCATCACAAGCATCAATGTCGCTCATGACGGAAAGCCGCAGACCAATCCTGCGAGCCTTTCCTCCGCTTCCCCGGTACACCCCGCCCAAGGCCGAACGACGCATTGCGGGCAGGTCTCCTGGCTCCCGGATCGTTGCGGCCCCGCTCACCTTCCCGTCTCTCGGCTGGCGAGGAACAGTGGCGTATCGAGCGGGTCGCTCCCCGGTTACAGTTGCGGGGGCAGCGAGAGCATCGAACTCTCTTCCCTCTTAGATGGACGCGCCTTGCGACACGCCCATACCTGCAATGCTGCGGCGGCGTTTAGTCGCTTCGCGTCGCGCGTGCAACCGCGGTGCGGCTGGTCAATTCGTTAACCATGCCGCTTCACAGGTTGGTCGAGAGTGCCCCGTAAAAGTACAGTGCGGCCAGCGCCAGGCGCGCCCCCAACCCTTTACGCCTAGATGCTGGCCGTACTTTTTCGCCCGCCTTTCAACCAGGGATCCGTTTGCCCGCCCATCATCGCCCGGCCTCTGCCAGCTTACGTCCCGCAAGGCCGGCCAAGGCCTGGCGCGGGATCGCTGTGCTTGGCGCTGCGGTGACGATCCCTGCGATGGCGGCGCACGCCCAGTGGCAGCTCCCGCAGCTTGCCCCGCAGGCCAGCGACATCGTGGCGAGCAAGCTGGTCGAACCGATGCCGTTCGAAAAAGCGGGCGCGACCTTCCCCGGCTCGGCCTTCTATTTCCTCGCCGATCCGCCTGCTGCTGCGAGCACCGTGAATATCGCGCCGGAGAGCGATGCCGGGGTCAATCCGATCGCCGCGTGGAACGGCGACCCCGATGCCGCCATCGCCATCGAATCCGCCGGCCCGGCAGCTCACGCGTTCGTCAGCCGCGGAACCGGGCTGGACAAGGCGCGCGCGCTCGATTGCCTCGCCAAGGCCGTCTATTACGAGGCCGCCAGCGAAAGCGAAGGTGGCCAGCAGGCCGTCGCACAGGTCGTGCTCAACCGGGTGGCGCACCCCGCCTATCCGAAAACGGTCTGCGGTGTGGTCTATCAAGGTTCGCAGCGCAGGACCGGGTGCCAGTTCACCTTTACCTGCGATGGATCGCTCGACCGCAAGCCCTCTGCCGGGGCGTGGGCGCGCGCATTGTCGGTCGCGAGGAGAGCGCTCTCGGGGCAGGTCTATGCGCCGGTCGGGCTGGCGACGCATTACCACACCACCTGGGTCAACCCGTACTGGGCGCCCAGCCTTGCGCATATCGGTACGATCGGCGCGCATCGCTTCTATCGCTGGCCGGGCAAGGCGGGCCTGCCGCAAGCCTTTACCGACCTCTACAGCGGCGGAGAGCCGCTTCCCAGGCCCGCGCAGGCGGCCCGGTCGGTCGAACCCGCACCCGACCCGGTCGCGATTGCCCGCCGCTACGAGAGCGTCAGCACGCCTCCTCCTTCTGCCGCGCAGGAGACGTCCGTCCGACCGCTCGACGGACGTTCTGGCGCTGGGCAGGCGCGCGGCGTCTCACCGCGCGAGGCGGCCCCCGCGCCAGCAGAGGGCCCCGGCAGCGTGCGCCCGGAATATGCCAATAGCGGGCAGTGGATCGCCCAGCCGAACTGAGCGAAAACCGCCGCCGGTCCACACCGCACCCGGCACTTTGTTAATCTTTCGAAACCCTGCTTGTGCTCCAATGATTCAGAGACTTGGGCGTAAGAATAAGACAATTGGCCCGATCCCCCAGGGCTTTTGCAAGGATTACATCAGAATGAGCCGCGGTCTCGCCCCCACCCGCCCCTCTTTCCGGCTATCGTGCGCCGGCACGGCACCGCTTCGCGTCCCCGAAGCCGCCAACGACGACGAAGCATCGGGCCGTCCCCCGCAGAGCGACGAGGAAATCAGAGCCGCGCTCGGCCATTTCGCGCGCCATCACCTGAATGCAGCGCAGGACGCGCACGCGCGCGCCACCGCCGCGCTTGCAGCTGGCGACAGCGAAGATTTCGCCTTCTGGTCGAATGTTTGCCGGGCGCTGGACCGTCGGCTGGCAGGCACGCTTGTAAACGCTCGGGAAGAGCGGGTTGATTGCGTGACAGACTAATCAGAGTCGTTCGGCTTTCCGGGTGCAACTCGCCATGACCCGCAATCGCAACAATCCTTAACGGAATTGACAGGAAATTAACCATGCGGCAAAATCTAGCGCATGGCGACCTCCGGAAATCTGCAAGCCAACACCGAGCAATTTGCGCCGGTCGATGATGACGCGCGCTCGTTCCTGCTTCGCGAGGTCGGCGACGACGAGGGCAGCACGCTAGGTGCGAACACCATTGCGCGCCATACCCTCGATGGGGTGGAAATCTTCCCCATCATTCATCCCGACAGGCGTCGACCAAAGTTCGATTTTGCCAAGGCATTGAGACATTTCTCCGTCATCGTAAAAGACAAGGAAAGAACGGATCACGTCTTCGGCTATTTCGATGCGCTGCCATGGCGCAGTGTGGGCGAAACAGCGGCTGCCTTTCTTGACACCGACAAGGGGCGGCGGATTTTCCAGACGGAGCCGTTCCTGCCCGATATCATGGATGATCACGATACCCTGAGGCAGATGCCCAAGGGCAGCTTCGCGCAAGCCTATTGCGATTTCATGGAGGCCGAGGGGCTAACCGCTTACGGTATCGTGGAAGAATTCAACGCCCTCCGGAATGATGTCGTGAGGCTGGACGATGGTGTCGAGTGGTACAATGATCGCCTGCGCGACGTGCACGATATCATTCATGTGCTGACAGGTTATGGGCGCGACACTTTGGGCGAACAGTGCCTGTTCGTCTGGCAGTCTCACCAGCGCCCTTGTCCGGGGCGCCTTTCGATTTCGTGGATCGCGATGTTTCTCATCAAGGCGAAGTTGCGGTCCAAGGCTCCGTTTTTTCGCGCTTACCTGCAGGCGCGGCGCGACGGCCGGATAACCCAGCGCCTGGCCGAACAGCCGATCCGTGAACTGCTGCCGCTCCCCCTCGAAGAGGTGCGACGCAGACTCAACATTCCCGAACCTACCAAGTATCTGAAGGTACTCGAAATTTGGCGTAAAGAGGGGATCAATCCGCACGTCCTTCTGGGAAAGCAGGATGCGCAGGCGTCGGCTTCCTAGACACGCCAGCTCGCGTCAGTATCGCTCAACCGCTGAAAATTCTCTTGAAATTCAGCATACCTTACTACGCAATTCTCCTACGTTAACTCCTCTGTGACTTCTTCACCCTACGGACGAAGAGGGTAACAGTAGGACACCGTTCATTTTCAACCCGAAATCTCTCGTGCCGGGCGGCGATGTGGATGACGCGGTCGACCAACAGGTCCGCAGGACCTTGGTTAACGCGTTGTATTCCAGTCCCGCGACACTCCTGAACGGAGCGGTCGCGACGGTTGGTGCAGCGTGCGTTGCGGCGTGGGTTGCCGAATTGCCCGAAATGTGGGTTGCAGCAGCGGTTCTCGCGATCATTGCGTCGGCAAGGATTGTCGCGGCCCTGCGACTTGCAGCGAATGCCGAAGGCAGTTCGACGGCGATGCTCGAGCTGGCGTATGAAGTCGGCGCATTCAGCTTCGCCTTGGCCCTCGGTTCGATGGCCGCCTACACGATCATCGTCAGCAGTGCTCCGCAGGTCGAAGTACTGATGATTGCCAATGCGCTCGGCTACGGAATCGGCGTGTCGGCGCGTAATGCCGGACGACCAATCATTGCGATCGGCCAATTGGCGTTTTCTTCCCTTCCCATTGCGCTGGCGGCGTTTGCGACGTTGCAATTGGGCTATGTCGCTCTTGGCTTGACGATCCTTTTGCTGATCCCGGCCCAAGCGTTTGTGTGCTGCAAGATATTCAACACCTTGCGCGAGTCGATTGGATCGGCCGACACCAACCAGCGCCTTGCGTGCAAGATGGAGCAGCTCGCGCATTCCGATGTCGTGACCGGACTGAACAACCGGGCCGGACTGGACGAAATGCTGATCAGGCAGCTGAGCGAAAGCGATTCGAACCAGCCACTTGCCCTGTTCTGGCTCGATCTCGACCGCTTCAAGGAGGTGAACGACCTACTTGGCCATCAGGTTGGCGACCGTGTTCTGTCCGAGGTGGCCCAGCGCTTGCGCGACAATCTGCCGGCGGGAGCGGGGATTGCCCGGTTCGGTGGCGACGAATTCGTTTTCTTCTGCGAAGTAGAGGATCGCAAAAATTGCGAGCAGCTGGCGCGCCGTATCCTCAGTCACATCCTTCGGCCCATGCGGCTCGATGCGGAGCGGATGGAAATCAGTACCTCGATGGGTATTGCGCTGATGCCCGATGACGGCACCGATGCCGAACGATTGATGCAGAGCGCCGATCTGGCGCTGTATCATGCCAAGCTCGAAGGCCCAGGCACGCTGCGCTTCTTCGACCCGGCAATGACCCGCGACCTGGCCAACCGGCGTGAGATCGAGGCCGAGCTGCGGCTGGCAATCCAGCGCGACGAATTGTCGCTGTTCTACCAGCCGATCGTCGACCTGCAGACCGGCCACATCCGCTGTTTCGAGGCCCTGCTGCGCTGGTTCCACCCGACCAAGGGAGAGCTGCGTCCGGCCGAATTCATCCCGGTGGCCGAGGAAACCGGCGTGATCGTGACGCTGGGCAACTGGATCACGCGGCAGGCGGCGCTCGCCTGCGCACAATGGCCCGAAGATATCAGCGTTGCCGTCAATCTCTCGCCGCTGCAGATCAAGGCCCCCGGCGCCGTGCTCGCGATCAAGCAGGCGCTGCGCGACGCGAAACTGGACCCGCATCGTCTCGAGCTGGAAGTTACCGAGAGCCTGTTCATTCAGGACAGCGAACAGACCGCCGAGTTCATCAAGGAACTTTCCGCCGAGGGCGTCCGATTTGCGCTGGACGATTTCGGCACCGGCTATTCCTCGCTCTCTTACATCCACAAATTCCCTTTCTCCAAGATCAAGGTGGATCGCTGCTTCGTCTCCGGCGACGACGTCGGCCCCCGGGCGCACGCCATCATCCGCGCGGTCGCGGAGATGGGCCGCGGGCTCGACATGGAGATCGTGGCCGAGGGCCTCGAGGAACAGGAGCAGGTCGAAACCGTAAGGGACGCAGGATGTACGCTGGGCCAGGGCTATTTCTTCAGCCGCGCAGTGCCTGACTATCTCGCGGCGATGCTGCTGGCGCAGGACCGTGACGGCGACGGACTGCGCGCGGCGTGAGCCGATCTTTGCTGTTGCGAAGCATTATCTAAATCCCTGCAAAACTAGGCTTGATTGCCGGTTGCAATCGCGCAAACCCGGGCCTACGTCGCATCCCAGAAGCAGGCCTTCGCGCGTAATCCCTCGGGGACGCCGAAGGGGCGTGAAGGTCTTGCAACAACGAACGGCAACCGCGGCGTCCCCGGCAAAAAGGACTGATACGCTCCCATGGCCACTCCCGCAGGACGCAAGAAGATCGCCCTCATCGGCTCCGGCATGATCGGAGGCACCCTCGCCCACCTCGCCGCGAAGAAGGAAATGGGCGACATCGTCCTGTTCGACATCGCCGAGGGCATGCCGCAGGGCAAGGCACTGGACCTTAGCCAGTGCGGCCCGGTCGAAGGCTTTGACGCGAAGATTTCCGGCACCAACGACTATGCCGACATCGCCGGTGCGGACGTCATCATCGTCACCGCCGGTGTGCCCCGCAAGCCCGGCATGAGCCGCGACGACCTGCTCGGCATCAACCTCAAGGTGATGAAGGCGGTCGGCGAAGGCATCAAGAACAACGCGCCCGACGCGTTCGTGATTTGCATCACCAACCCGCTCGACGCGATGGTCTGGGCGCTGCGCGAATTCTCCGGCCTGCCGCACAACAAGGTCGTCGGCATGGCGGGCGTGCTCGACAGCGCGCGCTTCGCAACCTTCCTCGCGTGGGAATTCGACGTGTCGGTGAAGGACGTGAACGCCTTCGTGCTCGGCGGCCACGGCGACACCATGGTCCCCGTCACCAGCTACACCACGATCAATGGCATTCCGGTCAACGACTTTGCGAAGATCAAGGGCGTCGACCAGGGCCGTATCGATGAAATCGTCGACCGCACCCGCAAGGGCGGCGGCGAGATCGTGCAGCTGCTCGGCAACGGCTCCGCCTACTACGCCCCCGCCACCAGTGCGATTTCGATGGCCGAAGCCTATCTGGGCGACCAGAAGCGCATCCTGCCCTGCGCAAGCTACGTCGAAGGCAAGTACGGCCTCGACGGCCTCTACGTGGGCGTCCCCACCGTGATCGGCGCGGGCGGCACCGAGGACGTGATCGAGATCGAGCTGTCGGAAGAGGAAAAGAAGAACCTCAAGGTCAGCACCGACGCGGTCGAGGAACTGCTCGAAGCGTGCAAGGGGCTGGATAGCAGCCTTGCCTAGGTTTGCACTTCTACCAGTAGTTGTGTCGCTCTGCTGGAGCGCATCGGCGGTGTCAGAAACACCCCTTCCGTCGCTCGCTTTAACGCAATCGGCAGCGATGGATTGCATGCGAGCCGCTGCAAAAACTGGAGCATCCCGAGAGGCTTTTCAAAACACCGAGACATGGACTGCTGACAGGGATGGGACGTTCATCCATCGCGAGTTACCGATCACGGTTTCGTTTCCGAAAGACGATGATGGTGTATCGCGTACCTGTGTTGTGGAAGCAGTTCTCGAGAGCAAGGGCACGCAGGCCGCTTTGATAAGCTCACTTTCAAAATCCTTAGGCAAACCAATAAAGCAGCAAACCTCGATGATCTGGATGGTTGAGACAGATAATGGCGTGCGCGGTTTGCAATTCTTCACCGGCAAAAAGTCTGAAAAGCCGAAAGTTCGGCTAATCGCCGCAGCATTTTAGGAGTCGAAATGTCCATCCTCGTAGACAAGAATACCAAGGTCATCACCCAGGGGATGACCGGCGAAACCGGCACCTTCCACACGCAGCAGGCGCTCGATTACGGGACGCAGATGGTTGGCGGCGTGACGCCCGGCAAAGGCGGCACGACCCACCTCGGCCTGCCGAACTTCAACACCGTGCGCGAAGCCGTGGCCGAAACCGGCGCGACCGCATCTGTGATCTATGTCCCGCCGCCCTTCGCGGCCGACGCGATTTGCGAAGCGATCGACGCGGGCGTGGAGCTGATCGTAACGATCACCGAAGGCATCCCCGTGCTCGACATGGTGCGCGCCAAGGCCGCGCTCGAAGGCAGCAATTCGCGCCTGATCGGCCCGAACTGCCCCGGTGTGCTGACGCCGGGCGAGTGCAAGATCGGCATCATGCCCGGCTCGATCTTCAAGAAGGGCAGCGTCGGCGTCGTCTCGCGCTCGGGCACGCTCACCTATGAAGCCGTGCACCAGACGACCAATGCGGGCCTCGGCCAGACCACCGCTGTCGGCATCGGCGGCGACCCGGTCAACGGCACCAACTTCATCGACGTACTCGACCTGTTCCTCGACGATCCGGAAACCGAAAGCATGATCATGATTGGCGAAATCGGCGGCAGCGCCGAGGAAGAAGCCGCTCAGTTCCTCGCCGAGCAGAAGAAGAAGGGCCGCTGGAAGCCGACCGTCGGCTTCATCGCGGGCCGCACGGCGCCTCCGGGCCGCCGCATGGGCCACGCGGGTGCGATCGTCTCGGGCGGCCAGGGCGGCGCGGACGACAAGATCGCGGCGATGGAAGCTGCGGGCATCCGCGTGGCGCAATCCCCCAGCGAGCTGGGCACCACGCTGGCCGCGCTGCTGAAGGAAGACGCCTGAGGCAATGGTGTGAGCCCCAGCGGAAGCTGGGGCCTTCCACCGCAAGGAGGAACGCTTGAGAGAGGGCTTCGTCTATATTCTGACGAACCGAAAAAACGGAGTTCTCTACATCGGGGCGACGAATGATCTTACGAAGCGAATCGAGCAGCATCGGGCCGGAAGCGTGCCCGGCTTCGCGAAGAAATACCAATGCCGTCGCCTCGTCTGGTTCGAACGCTTCGATAATGTCCACGATGCCCGCATCGTGGAACGGCGGATGAAGGCTTGGAAACGCGACTGGAAGATCGAGTTGATCGAAAAGGTCAACCCCGCATGGGCGGATTTGGGTGACAGCTTGGTCTAGGGTGTACTTGACGGAAGGAGGTCCCAGCGTTCGCTGGGACTCAGAAGTGACAGAGAATGGGTAACGAAAACCAGTCTTTCCTGCCGGAACTCGGCGACCAGGAGGGCCCGCAAAAGGGCCCCAGTTGGGCCAATCCGCGCTGGCCGTTGACCGGTCTGGATAGCGAGAGCGACCTGACGCAGGCGATGGACCCGACAGCGATGAAGCTGGCGGTCAAGCAGGCGTCCGAAAAGGCTGGCAAGCCCACCGATCAGGCGAGCATCACGCAGGCCGCGGAAGACGCGATCCGCGCGATGCTGCTGATCCGCACCTTCCGCGTGCGCGGTCACCTCGCCTCCGATCTCGACCCGCTCGGCCTGTCCAAGCGCGAGCTGCCCGAAGACCTGAAGCTGGAATGGCATTTCCCGGCCGACGCGATGGATCACGAGATCTATGTCGGCGGCAATCTGGGGATGGAATGGACCACCCCGCGCGAACTCTACGAAGTGCTCAAGGCCAATTACTGCGGCAAGGTCGGCCTCGAATACATGCACATTTCCGACGTGGAGGAACGCCGTTTCCTGCAGGAACGGATCGAGGGCCCCGAAGAGGTCATCCAGTTCACCAAGGAAGGCAAGCGCGCGATCCTCTCCGCCGTCATTCGCGGCGAGGAGTTCGAGAACTTCCTCGGCAAGAAATACGTCGGGACGAAGCGTTTCGGTCTCGATGGCGGTGAGGGGATGATCCCCGCGCTCGAAGCGGTCATCAAGTATGGCGGCGCGATGGGCGTGCGCGAGATCATCTACGGCATGGCCCATCGTGGGCGGCTGAACGTGCTCGCCAACGTAATGGCCAAGCCGTACCGCGTGATCTTCCACGAATTCCAGGGCGGCAGCGCCAACCCGGAAGACGTCGGCGGCTCGGGCGATGTGAAATACCACCTCGGCACCAGCACCGATCGCGAGTTTGACGGCATCAAGGTGCACATGAGCCTGGTGCCCAACCCCAGTCACCTCGAAGCGGTGGACCCGGTGGTTTTGGGCAAGGCGCGTGCGCAGCAGGCCTTCCGCGACGATCTGAAGCAGCACGAACAGGTGCTGCCCGTCCTGATCCACGGCGATGCCGCCTTTGCGGGTCAGGGCATCGTATGGGAAACGCTCAGCTTCTCCGGCATCCCCGGTTACAACACCGGCGGCGTGATCCACTTCATCATCAACAACCAGATCGGCTTCACCACCAGTCCCAAGTTCGCGCGTAGTTCGCCCTACCCCAGCGACGTGGCGAAGGGCGTCCAGGCGCCGATCCTGCACGTCAACGGCGACGATCCCGAAGCCGTCACCTTCGCCTGCAAACTGGCGATCGAGTACCGCCAGCACTTCGGCCGCGATATCGTGATCGACATGTGGTGCTATCGCCGCTTCGGCCACAACGAGGGCGACGAGCCCAGCTTCACCCAGCCGCAGATGTATGCTGCGATCAAGAAGCACCCGAAGATCAGCGTGATCTACTCGGATCGGCTGCTGGAAGAAGGTGTGATCGACGACGGCTTCGTGGAGGCTCAGCGCGACGAATTCACCGAGCACCTGCAGGAAGAATTCGACGCAGGCAAGGATTACAAGGCCAACGAGGCAGACTGGTTCGGCGGGCGCTGGGCCGGGATGAACAAGCCGGTCGATCCGGAAACCGCGCGCCGCAACGTCGAAACCGCGATCCCGAAAAAGCTGTTCGAGAGCTTGGGTCGCACGCTGACCACCGTGCCGGAGGATGTCAGCATCCACCGCACACTCGGCCGCGTGCTCGATGCCAAGCGCGAGATGTTCGACAAGGGAGAAGGCTTCGACTGGGCCACCGCAGAGGCGCTCGCCTTCGGCAGCCTCGTGTCGGAAGGTTACGGCGTGCGCCTGTCGGGCCAGGATTCGGGCCGCGGCACGTTCAGCCAGCGTCATGCCGTGTGGCACGACCAGAAGGTCGAGGGTGAGACCTACATCCCCCTCACCACGCTGCCGCACGGCAAGTTCGAGGTCTACGACAGCCCGCTGTCCGAATACGGCGTGCTCGGTTTCGAATACGGCTTCGCGCTAGCAGACCCCAAGACGCTGGTTCTGTGGGAAGCGCAGTTCGGCGATTTCGCCAACGGCGCGCAGATCATGATCGACCAGTTCATCGCCAGCGGCGAGGTCAAATGGCTGCGCGCCAACGGCCTCGTGATGCTGCTGCCGCACGGGTACGAAGGCCAGGGGCCGGAGCACAGCTCCGCCCGGCTCGAACGCTTCTTGCAGCTGTGTGCGAACGACAATATCCAGGTGTGCAACATCACCATGCCGCACAACTATTTCCACGTACTGCGGCGGCAGATGCTGCGTCCGTTCCGCAAGCCGCTGATCATCATGACTCCCAAGAGCCTGCTGCGGCACCCGATGGCGAAAAGCCCGGCGAACCTGTTCATGGGCGATTCGCAGTTCAAGCGCATCCTGTCCGACACGAAGGATATTGCGGACGAGAAGGTAAAACGCCTCGTCCTGTGTTCGGGCAAGGTCGCCTTCGACCTGATCGAACGCCGCGACGAGGAAGAGCTGAACGATGTCTCGATCGTGCGGATCGAACAGCTCTATCCCTTCCCAGGTGAACCGCTGGCCGCCCGGATCGAGCGGATGACGAACCTCGAAAGCATCGTCTGGTGCCAGGAAGAACCGCGCAACAACGGCAGCTGGTTCTTCGTTCGCGAAAAGCTGGAAGCCGCGCTGGCTGCTGCAGGCAAGGGCGGCATGGCTCCGTGCTACGCGGGCCGCGAGGAAGCCGCCTCGCCCGCCACCGGGCTCGCCAAGCGCCACCAGGCGCAGCAGGATGCGCTGGTCACCATCGCACTGGGTCTCGCCGATGGCGGCGCGGCCAAGCGTGCGCTCAAGAAAACCGAAATCGCCGAAAAGAAGGTCTGACGAAACATGGCTACCGAGATCACGGTCCCCCAACTCGGTGAATCGGTCACCGAAGGCACCATCGCCGAATGGCTCAAGCAACCCGGCGATGCCGTGGCGGTAGACGAACCGATCGTCAGCCTCGAAACCGACAAGGTTGCAGTCGAGGTCCCCTCGCCCGTCGCAGGCGTGATCGAGGAACTGCGCGCCGATGTGGGCGACACGGTGGAAGTGGGTGCCGTGCTCGCCACCGTCGCCGAGGGCGCTGCCCCTGCCGCGAAGGGCAAGGAAGCCAACCGCGACCAGGGAGAAGGCGGCAAGAAGGGCGCCGAGCCTGCCAAGGCCAAGGATGCCGACGCCGGTCAGGCCGCCTATGGCAACCACGACGAAGGCACCGGAGAAGGCAGCCAGACGCTCTCCCCGGCCGTGCGCCGCGCGGTGCTGGAATACGGGGTCGACCCGAGCAGCATCAAGGGCACCGGCAAGGATGGTCGCCTGACCAAGGAAGACGTGATCGCGGCGGCGAAGAACAAGGACGATAGCGCATCGTCTGCACCCACGCCCTCTGCTGCGCCGGCAACCGTATCCTCTGGCGAGCGCCGCGAAGAGCGCGTCAAGATGACGCGGATGCGCCAGACCATCGCCAAGCGCCTCAAGGGCGCGCAGGACAATGCCGCGCTGCTGACCACGTTCAACGACGTGGACATGAGCGCGGTGATGGAAGCGCGCGAGAAGTACAAGGACCTCTTCGCCAAGAAGCACGACATCAAGCTCGGCTTCATGGGCTTCTTCGCAAAGGCGGCGTGCCTCGCGCTGAAGGACGTGCCCGCTGCCAACGCCTACATCGAAGGCGACGAGATCGTGTACCACGAGTACGTCGACATCTCGGTCGCCGTGAGCGCGCCCAATGGCCTGGTCGTCCCGGTGATCCGCGATGCCGACAAGAAGGGCTTCGCTAGAATCGAGAAGGATATTGCCGACTTCGGCGCGCGCGCCCGCGACGGCACGCTGACGATGGAAGACATGAAGGGCGGCACCTTCACCATCTCCAATGGCGGCGTCTTCGGATCGCTGATGTCGACCCCGATCATCAACCCCCCGCAGAGCGCGGTGCTGGGCCTCCACCGGATCGAGGATCGCCCGGTCGCGATCAATGGCAAGGTCGAAATCCGCCCGATGATGTATATCGCGCTCAGCTACGACCACCGCCTGATCGACGGGCGCGAGGCGGTGACCGCGCTGAAGATCATCAAGGAAGCGATCGAGGATCCGACCCGGATGCTGATCGATTTGTAAGTTTGCACCAAGCTGCCGTTCGTCTTTCCTGCGAAGGCGGGAACCCAGCTTCGGACGGTAGAAGATGGATCCCCGCCTTCGCGGGGATGACGAAGGTAGGAAAATGGCTGACCACAACTACGATTACGACGTCCTTGTCATCGGTGCCGGACCCGGCGGCTATGTCGCCGCGATCCGCGCCGCGCAGCTGGGGCTGAAGACCGCGTGCGCCGAAGGGCGCGAGACGCTGGGCGGCACGTGCCTCAACGTCGGCTGCATCCCCTCCAAGGCGATGCTGCACGCATCCGAGTATTTCGACGCGGCCAAGAACGGCGCGATGAAGGAACTCGGCATCGACGTGGAGCCCAAGCTCAACCTCGACCAGATGCACGCCCAGCGCCGCGACGCGGTGAAGGGCCTGACCGGCGGGATCGAATTCCTGTTCAAGAAGAACAAGGTCGACTGGAAGAAGGGCTACGCCACCTTCCAGGACGCGCACACGGTGAAGGTGGGTGACGAGACGGTGACCGCGAAGGACATCGTCATCGCGACCGGCTCCTCGGTCACCCCGCTCCCGGGTGTCGAGATCGACAACGACAAGCACATCGTGGTCGATTCCACCGGCGCGCTCGAACTGCCCAAGGTGCCCAAGAAGATGGTCGTCATCGGTGGCGGCGTGATCGGGCTGGAGCTCGGCTCGGTCTGGCGGCGTCTGGGTGCCGAAGTCACCTGCGTCGAATTCCTCGACGAGATCCTGCCCGGCATGGACGGCGACATCCGCAAGGAAGCGCGCAAGATCTTCAAGAAGCAGGGGATCGAGTTCAAGCTCTCGACCAAGGTCACGGGCGTGACCGTGAAGGGCAAGACCGCCACGCTGACGCTCGAACCCGCTGCGGGCGGCGACGCGGAGACGATGGAAGCCGATTGCGTGCTCGTCTCGATCGGGCGCAAGCCGAACACCGACGGGCTCGGGCTCGATGCGATCGGGCTGGAAACCAACAAGCGCGGCCAGATCGAGACCGATCACGACTTCCGCACCAAGGTCGACGGCGTGTGGGCGATCGGCGACTGCGTCCCCGGCCCGATGCTGGCGCACAAAGCCGAGGATGAAGGCATTGCCGTGGCCGAGAACATCGCGGGCCAGACCGGCATCGTGAACCACGCGATCATCCCGAGCGTCGTCTACACCTGGCCCGAAATCGCGGGCGTGGGCCTGACGACCGAGGAAGCTATCGAGAAGATGGGCGGCGACAAGAAGGCGGTGAAGGTCGGCAAGTTCCCCATGCTCGGCAACAGCCGCGCCAAGACCAACCACGAGCCTGACGGCTTCGTGAAGGTGATCGCCGAGGCGGAAAGCGACCGCGTGCTGGGCGTGTGGGCGATTGCCGTGCCCGCCGGCACGATGATCGCCGAAGCAGCTCTGGGCATGGAATTCGGCGCGACGAGCGAAGACATCGCCTATACCTGCCACGCGCACCCGACGCATTCCGAAGCGATGAAGGAAGCGGCGATGGCGGTTCAGGGCAAACCGATCCACGTCTAAGGGCAAGCACATGGGGGAGCGTTGGCGAGAAAGATTTCCGGCGCTCCTCGCTATTGCGCTGCCCGTGCTGGTCGGCCTCGCCTACATGGCGACCAGTGGCGCGCCGAGCGCCTACCCGATCGTCAACGGCGCGGCGCTGGCCCTCTCCGCGCTGATTGTGCTGATCGGACTGCCGCCGCTCGGTCGGCGGGCACGCATTATCGCGGTCGCCGGCCTGCTGGCGCTGTTCGTGCTGCCCCTGCTGACCGGTCCGTCAATGAACGGGATTGCCCGCTGGCTGCCGATCGGCCCGTTCATCCTCCACGCCGGAATGCTCACCATCCCCGCGCTGGCGGTGCTCGCCGCGCGTGATGATCGCCTCGGTCCGCCAGCGCTGGCAGCGGCGCTGCTCATAGCCCTCGCCCAACCCGATTTCGCGAGCGCCTTCGCGCTCATCGGCGGGGCCATCGGCGCCTACCAGGTGCGCAGCGACTGGCGGTTCGGGCTGGTGGTGATCGGCGGGTTCTTCATCGCCATTGCCGCCGCCTTGCAGGGCGAGCTCCCCGCCGTGCCGTTCGTCGAGCGGATCATTATCGACGCGCTCCCCACAGCGCCGCTGATGGCAGCCCTGATCGCGCTATCGATCGCGGGGGCGGTACTCATCATGCTGTTCGGCACCGGCCTGCCGCGAATCGCGCGCTATCCCACGGGCATGACTCTGTTCGGCTTCTGGCTCGCCGCGCTGATATCGAACTACCCCACCCCGCTCGCCGGATATGGCGCGGCTGCGATCATCGGCTACGCGCTGGCCCACGCGGTTGCCTTCGCCCTGCCCAATGCGGCACAAGAGCGCGCATGAGCATCCCCCCCTTTCATCTCGCCTTCCCAGTCCACGATCTCGATATGGCGCGCAATTTCTATGGTGCGCTGCTGGGATGTCCGGAGGGCAGGTCGGACCGCGACTGGGTCGATTTCGACTTCTACGGCCACCAGATCGTCGCGCATGTTGCACCCGCAGCGGTTGCCTCGCGCGGCGAAGATCGCAACGCGGTGGATGGTGAGTCGGTGCCCGTGCCCCATTTCGGGGTGGTCCTGTCGATGGACGATTGGCAGGCGCTCGCCGACCGGCTGACCGATGCAGGCCTGCAATTCGTGATCGAACCGACCATCCGCTTCAAGGGCCAGCCGGGCGAGCAGGCGACGATGTTCTTCCGCGATCCGAGCGGCAACGCGCTGGAAATCAAGGCGATGGCCAACCCCGCCAACCTCTTCGCCAAGGGCTGACGCCACACGCGATTGTGCCCGCGGTTCGAGATCGCTAGCAGCCTGCCATGCCTGTAGCCGAAGCTGCCGTAATCCTGACCCCCGTGCTCGACTGGCTCGACCTCGTCGGGGTCGCCGTGTTCGCACTGTCGGGCGCGCTGATCGCGGCGCGCGAGCGGCAGACGTTCGTGACGATGGGCTTCTTCGCGCTGGTCACTGGCGTCGGTGGCGGGACCGTGCGCGACCTGCTGATCGATGCTCCGGTCTTCTGGGTGCGGCATCCATGGTATGCGGCCGTGTGCATCGCGATGGCCGCGATCGTGTGGAATACACCGACCCGCTGGTGGCAGGGCAAGCTGTTCGATTACGCCGACGGCGTCGGGCTGGCGGCCTACTCGGTGCTCGGCGCAGCGAAAGCCATGAGCTACGGCCTGCCGCCCGTCTCGGCCACGATCATGGGCATCATCACCGGCACCGTCGGCGGGACGATCCGCGATGTAATTGCGGGCCGCCCGTCGATCCTCATGCGGCCCGAGCTCTATGTGACGGCCGCCGCCCTGTCGGCGACGCTGTGCAGCTTCGGGATGTGGCTGGCCCAGCCTTACGGGGTGGACCACTGGACCGTCTGGGCGTTCGCCGCTCTGGCAGGGGTACTGCTGCGAAGCGCGGCAATCCGCTACAACCTCGGTCTGCCAGCCTTCCACGAACGCGAAATGGCCAGCGACCGCGAGACCGAGATCGGCGCGGAGGCGGTCGCCGAAGCGATCGCGCCGGAGAGCGACGGAATCTTCTTCGAAGAAGAACAGGCGGCAACCGATAGCGAAGGCCCCCAAACCTGAGGTTCGAGGGCCATGCAGTCATCACTTGAGCGACCGGATCAATAAGGCTCCGCGGTGCCGTATCCGTCGTCCGAACCTTCGTCGTAATCCTCGTATTGCTGGCCCGGCACCGGCCCGCCCGGATAGGCTGGCTGGGCATTGCTGTCCGGCGTCGAGTAGCTGTCCGACTGCGAATAGGCGTCGGGCCGCGAATAGGTGTCGGCGCGGGCACGGGCGTAGGTTTCATCGGAATACTGGACGTCGGAATATCCGGAGGAGGCGTACTGCGGTTCGCCGTAGGTTTGGCCACCAGACTGGTACGTGACGCCGCCATAGCCATAGTCGACATCGGAAACGCGCCCGCTGGCGGAAACCTGGCAGGAAAAGCTGTTGCCGCTCGCCAGTGTACCGCTGACCGAATAGCCGCTACGCGTCCGTCCGACATTGTCGACCGAGCCGACCCTCTCATCCCGGCCCACGCGATTGACGCAGGCATCCACCGCGCGATCGAAGTCGGCGTTGGCCTGGTAATCCTGATCGTAGCGATCGTCGCGCTTGTTGCTGCTGTCGACCGCAGAGGCGACCGCGAAGATCCCTCCGATGATCAGTGCCCCGGCAATCACGTCGCCCGCATCGATCCCGTCGTCACGGTGACGGCGGTAACGGCGGCCATGTTCGGCCTCGTCGGCCCCATCGTTCAGAACGGTCTGCACCGCATAGGTCTTCGCCACCGGCGCGGCAGCGCGGGGAAGTTCGACCGCTTGGGCGGGAGAGATGGCCAGCGCGGCGACCGCGCAAGCGAGCGATATTCTGGATAGCTGACGCATTCTTGGTGTTCTTTCCCGAAATGAGAGCGGTGAGCCCTCTCGCGACCATGAACGGGATTAGGCGGCCAGCCCTTTCGAAGGACTGAACCGCCTACCCCTGTCGCCCTGCCGGTTGCCCGGGCCGAGCGTGACGAATTGAGAGCATCAAAGGCGATTCAGGCCACGGATGCCGTTGTAGTCGATGTCGACCACCCGGCCGCGACGGATCTCGCACTTGAAGCTGCCGCGATCGGTGCCGTTATTGTACCCGCGACGATTGTTGTATCCGCGATAGCCGCGACGCTGGTCGCGATAGCCGCGCTGGCCGTCGACTTCGATCCGGCCACGGATGTTCCAGCCACGGCGGGTATCGCGCACGTTGCTGATGTCGACCACGTTGGCGTAGCGATAGCCGGCACGACGTGCCTGGTTCTCTGCCACGCGGACGCACTGGTCGATCGCACCGCGCGGAGTGCCGTTGTTGCGATAGTAATCGTTCCGATAGCGGTCATTGCGACGATCGCGGTTCGATGCCGATGCGATCGCGGCGATGCCGCCGATGATCAGCGCCCCGGCGATAACCTCGCCCGCGCTGATGCCGTCATTGTCGCGGTCGCGATAGCGCTGCGCTTCGGCAGGTGCGGCGGTGGTGAAGGCCATGGCACCCGCAGCAGCGGTGCACAGGGCGGCCTTGGTGAAGCTTTGCATGGTTGTCTCCTCACTGTGGTGCCGAGCGCCATTGCCCGAACACCGACCGTTCTAGAGACCGCGCGGTGAGGTGTGACTGAATTGCGGCGAAAGCCATTGTTAATACAAAGCGCCACAAACCTGAACGTCAAAATCGTCGGAATTGCGCCACTTCGCGCAGATTTTGTCTCAGAACTTGCTTTGCGAGAGGTGCGCGTGGGGGCGCCGCGGAAACTGTCGTTAATTTGCGTTAAGCAAAACGAATCACCAGTCCGAGAGGCCCGTGGTGACCGGCGAAAGAGGGCGGAGCCTGCTGCTCCGCCCTCTTTCGTAGCCTGACTACTCCTCGAGCTTGAGCCCTGTGAACGCGGCGAGGAAGGCGAGCACATCCGCCGCTTCCTCGATCGCCTTGTCGGTCGGCTTGCCCGATCCGTGGCCCGCGCGCGTTTCGATCCGGATCAGCTGCGGCTTTTCGCCCAGGTCCGCCGCCTGCAGCGCAGCTGTGTATTTGAAGCTGTGGCCCGGAACCACGCGGTCGTCGGTATCCGCCGTCGTCACCAGCAGCGCGGGGTAATCCACGCCCGAGCGGATGTTGTGGTACGGCGAGTAGGCGCGCAGCACCTTCCAGTCGGCTTCCTTGCTGGGGTAGCCATAGTCGTCGACCCAGTAGCGACCCGCGGTGAACTGGTCGAAGCGCAGCATGTCCATCACGCCGACGGCCGCATTGCCAGCTGCGAACAGATCGGGCCGCTGGTTGGTCACCGCGCCGATCAGCAGGCCGCCGTTCGACCCACCCTGGATTGCGAGACCGTCCTCGGGCGTGATCCCCTGGTCGATCAGGTACTCGCCCGCAGCGATGAAATCGTCGAACACGTTCTGCTTGTTGGTCAGGCGACCGGCATCGTGCCAAGCCTTGCCGTATTCGCCGCCACCACGGATGTTGGCGACCGCGTAGGCACCGCCCGCTTCCATCCATGCGAGGCGCGACGGGCTGAAGCCCGGCGTAAGCGAAATGTTGAACCCGCCGTAGCCGTAGAGCAGCGTCGGCACCGCCTCGCCGCTTTCGGCGACCGCCTTGCTGCGCACCAGGAACATCGGCACGCGCGTGCCATCCTTCGAGGTGTAGAACTTCTGTTCGACCACGAAATCGTCCGGGTCGAACGACACGTCGGGCTGCGCCCAAACGGTGCTTTCGCCGGTCGCGACATCGTAGCGATAGATCGTCGAGGGACGGTTATAGCTGGAGAACGCGTAGAACGTCTCCGTCGCGTCCGGCTCGCCGCCGAAACCGCCTGCACTGCCGATGCCCGGCAATTCGACCTCGCCCTGCGGCGTGCCGTCGAGGCCGAAGACCTCGATCTTGCTCTTCGCATCGACCAGATAGCTGGCGATCAGCTTGCCCCCGACCAGCGAAACCCCGTCGAGCGTCTGCTCGCTTTCGGGGATCACGGTATGCCACATCGGGTCGTTCGTCGTGATGTCGGTCTTCACCACCTTCTTGAGAGGTGCCCCGTCGTTGGTGACGAAGTAGAACTCGTTGCCGACATTGCCGACGTAGCTGAAGTTGTTCTCGAAGCCGGGCACCAGCGTCATCGGCTCGGCATCGGGGGACTCCCGATCGATCAGCGTGACTTCGTAACGGTCGTCGGTCCCGCTCGAGCTGGTGACCACCAGATAACGCCCGTCATCGCTCACCTGCGCGCCATGATTGAGATCGGGCTGGTCATCGGTCGAATAGACCAGTTCATCCGCGCTCTGATCGGTGCCGAGCGTATGGAAATAGACCCGGTGGTTCTTGTTGAGCGCCTGGAAGGTCTCCCCCTCCCCCGTTGCCGGAAAGCGGCTGTAGTAGAACCCGCTGCCGTCCTTCGCCCAGTCGAGCCCGGAGAACTTCACCCACTCGACCGTGTCGTCCAGTACGTCGCCCGTGGCGACATCCAGCACCTTCACCGTGCGCCAGTCGCTGCCGCCATCCTGGATCAGGTAGGCGAGCTTGTCGCCAGCCTCGGTGATCGTATAGCCCGCCAGCGCGGTTGCATCGTCTTCCGACCAATCATTCGGATCGATCAGGACCCGCGCCTCTCCGTCGAGCCCGTCGCGGACGTAGAGAACGCTCTGGTTCTGCAAGCCGTCGTTGCGCGAATAGAAATACCGGCCGCCCTTTTCGGTGGGCAGGCCGAAGCGTTCGTAATCGGTCAGCTCCGTAATCCGCGCCTTGAGCGCGTCGCGTCCCGGCAGCTTGGCCAGGAAGGCATCCGTCACCGCGTTCTCGCTGGCGACCCACGCGGCCACTTCCTCATCGGTGCGGACGTCGTTTTCAAGCCAGCGATACGGATCGGCAACTTCCTGGCCGAAGGGCGTTTCGACGACGTCGCCGGTCCGGGTTTCGGGGTAGTCTGGGGCGGTCAAATCCTGTCCTTGTGCGGCTGCGGGGATGGCGGCGGCGACCAGCGCGGTGGCGGCACCTGTCAGAAGGGTGTTGCGGAACATGGGCGGCGTCCTCTCGTCCTGAGCAATGTTCTGGAAAATGTGTCCCTGTTATCTAGCCCAAGAGTGGCGAGGTGCAACTGGCGCCCGCCGCTGCCGCCCCCGTCCGACGCAAAAAGGGGCCGCGCGCCTCGCATGGCGGCAGCCCCTCGATAGGTATCAGGCTGGCATCAGCCGCCCGGCGGGATCAGCCCGTCGATGACGTAGACCACGCCATTGGAGGCGGGCACCGCGAGCTTGGTCAGTTTCGGGGCGTCACTTCCCGATCCTACACGCACCTCACCATCCACCTTCCTGATGTCGATCGGTTGATCGGCCACGCTGGCGAGCTGGATCGACCCGCCATTGGCGTCGAGTGCCTCGTCGAGATCTTCGCGCGTGATCGCCCCGACGGCGATGTGACGCCGCAGGATCGCGATCAGCTCCGGCCTGCCCTCCTCGGTCCCCAGCAGTTCGAGGTCTTCCTTCGGCAGCTTCGCGAACGCCTCGTTGTCCGGCAGGAACACCGTGTAGGCCCCCGCTCCGTCGAAGGGATCCTTGAGGCCGGCCTTCTCGACCAGTTTGTAGGCCGTCGACACTTCGTCGATCTTGGCGACCGTCGCGTTGAGCGAGGCATCGCCGGCTTCCTGCGTGCTGGCGACGGAACCGTCCGGCGTGTCCGTGTCGCCGCAGGCGGGAAGCGCGAGCGCGAGGGCCAGAGAGGCGAGCGTCGGTGCGAACGTTTTCTTCATAGATACCTTCACGTCAGGAGTTCGATGGCGGCTGCGACCAGGCGCGTTTTGGGATCGACCTGATAGACGTAGCCATCGCTGTAGCGATACATCGCATCGGCCCCATCGGGATACCGGCTGCGATAGGCATAGGGCACGTTGTAAACATCGTAACCGCGCGGCAACGGCTGGCCGACGGTGATATCGTCACCGGTCAGCAAGGCAGCGATGCCGAGGATCCGCCGATCCTGCGGATCGACCGAGAACAGCGTGCGGTCGGCATAGTAATACCGGTTGTCCGGGCTCTGGCCGAAGTAATTGCCGTAGTAGGGCGGGGCGCGATAATCATCGTAGGCGCTCGGCCACTGGTTTCCGCCGAACAGGGCACCGCCCACCAGCGGGATCAGCGCATCGATGACGCCGTTCTGCGGTCGATAGGCATACCCGTCGTAATACCGCCAGTCGTCGCCTGACAGGCGCGGATAGGACGAGCCGAAATACCCGGCGAAGCGATCGCGCGTCAGCTTCTTGGCCTGACCGGGGGGCATGCAGCCGTTGTTCTTCTTCGCGAGGCCGGGCGGACACCAGTTCTCCACGGGGCGCGCATCCCGATCGTAGCGGATGAGGACGCGGCGCGCATCCTCACCGGCGACCGCACCGACGACATCGCGCAAGACGCGCGCATCCTGCGAGTCGTCCCGGCGATCGACGCGTCGTTCGACCTCGCGTTGAATCTGCTTCTGCGCCTTCATCGCATCGGGCTTGCCATTGCCATTCGCATTGGCGCGCATGGCGACGGGCGGAGCGCCGTTGCCATTACCGGGGCGGGCAGCCTTGTCCTTGCCCGGTCCCTTTTCCTTGCCGGGCCCCTTATCGGGCTTGGCCTTGGCCGCGGCTCCGTTCCCGTGCCCTTTACCCTGGCCATTTCCATGACCATTCGACTGGGCGAGGACCGGCATGGATAGCGCGAGTGCGAGGGCACCCGTCGCTGCGATTGCAATTCGCATATCTAATCTCCTTGGGCGGACTAACCCGCTGGCGATCATTAGGGTTCCCGCGCCCGCCGCTCTCGCACATGCGAAAAGGGCCGCAGGATTGCTCCTGCGGCCCTTCCGATTTTGCTGTGAGACCCCGCGCCTACGCGTCGTCGTATTCTTCTTCCTCGGTCATCACCGGGCCCGAATCCTGGCCCTTAGCCTCTTCGTCGCGGTCGACGAACTCGATGATCGCGAGCTGCGCGCTGTCGCTGGCGCGGTAGCCGGCCTTGATGATGCGCGTGTAGCCGCCGTCACGGTCGGAATAACGCTCTGCCAGAACGTCGAACAGCTTCTTCAGCTGCGTTTCGTCCTGCAGGCGGCTCATCGCCAGACGACGGTTGGAAAGGCCGCCGCGCTTCGAAAGCGTGATCAGCTTTTCGATGTAGGGGCGCAGTTCCTTCGCCTTGGGCAGCGTGGTGAGGATTTGTTCGTGCTTGATCAGCGCGGCCGACATGTTGCGGAACATGGCGGTGCGGTGGCCCGACTTGCGGCCAAGCTTACGCTGCGAAATACCGTGACGCATATTCTATTCTCCGTTCGTAAGGGGCCCGTATGAGGTAGCCCGGTACGGGCCGGAATTGCGGGTCCGGCCCATTCCCGTTGCGAGGTCGATTAGCCCAGCAGCTCCTGTTCGAGCTTCTTGGCCATTTCCTCGATGTTCTCAGGCGGCCAGCCCGGGATGTCCATCCCGAGGCGCAGGCCCATGCTCGAAAGCACTTCCTTGATCTCGTTGAGCGACTTGCGACCGAAGTTCGGCGTGCGAAGCATCTCGGCTTCGGTCTTCTGGACCAGATCGCCGATGTAGATGATGTTGTCGTTCTTGAGGCAGTTGGCCGAACGCACCGACAGTTCCAGTTCGTCGACCTTCTTGAGGAGGTAACGGTTGAGCTGGTTGGCGTCCGATTCCTGCGGCTCTGCGGCCATCCCGATCATCGGGCTGGAAGGCTGCGGAATGCCGTCTTCGAAGTGGACGAACAGGGTCAGCTGGTCCTGCAGGATGCGGGCGGCATAGGCCACTGCGTCTTCCGGCGAGACCGTACCGTCGGTTTCGACGGTCAGGTTCAGCTTGTCGTAGTCCAGTTCCTGGCCCACGCGAGCATTCTCGACCTTGTAGCTCACCTGTTTGATCGGGGAGTACAGCGAATCGACCGGGATCAGACCGATCGGCGCGTCGGCCGGACGGTTCTGCACGGCGGGAACGTAGCCCTTGCCGGTATCCGCGGTCAGTTCCATGTTCAGCGTCGCGCCTTCGTCGAGCTGGCAGATCACGAGATCCTTGTTGAGGATTTCGATATCGCCCGAGACGGCGATGTCGCCCGCCTTCACCGCGCCCGGACCGGTTGCGGAAAGCTGCAGCCGCTTGGGGCCTTCGCCTTCCATCTTGATCGCGATCTGCTTCACGTTGAGGACGATGTCCGTCACGTCTTCGCGCACGCCCGCAAGCGAGCTGAACTCGTGCAGCACGTTCTCGATCTTGATCGAGGTGATCGCAGCGCCCTGAAGCGAGGAGAGCAGCACACGACGCAGCGCGTTGCCCAGCGTCAGGCCGAAACCGCGTTCGAGCGGTTCGGCAACGAAGGTGGCCTTGCGCTTCTTGTCGCTGCCGGTGTCCTTCAGTTCGAGCGAGGTGGGCTTTTTAAGTTCCTGCCAGTTCTTGGTGTTGACGGCCATGGATGTCCCCTAGGAATTCAAGATCGGCTGGGCCCGGAGCGCTGCGGAGGTGAAGCGCGACGGGCCCGTAAGTTGTCGGCGGAGGGAACGGCTCCCACCGCCGGGCAGGATCGGGTCAGACGCGACGCCGCTTCGACGGCCGAACCCCGTTGTGCGGGATCGGCGTGACGTCGCGGATGCTGGTGATGGTGAAACCCACCGCCTGCAGCGCACGCAGCGCGCTTTCACGGCCCGAACCGGGGCCCTTCACTTCGACTTCCAGCGTGCGGACGCCATGTTCCGCCGCCTTCTTGCCGGCGTCGTCTGCGGCGACCTGCGCGGCGTAGGGAGTCGACTTGCGGCTACCCTTGAAACCCATCATGCCCGCGCTGGACCAGCTGATCGCATTGCCCTGCGCATCGGTGATGGTGATCATGGTGTTGTTGAAGCTGGCGTTCACGTGCGCGACGCCGCTGGAGATGTTTTTCCGCTCGCGGCGCCGAATGCGGCCTGGTTCGCGTGCCATTGTATGTTCCCCTTAAGGAAAAAAGATCAAAAGAGCCGAAGTGAAGCGCTGTCGAGCGCTTACTTCTTCTTGCCCGCGATGGGCTTCGCCTTGCCCTTGCGGGTGCGCGCATTGGTGTGCGTGCGCTGGCCGCGAACGGGCAGACCGGCGCGATGGCGCAGGCCGCGATAGGACCGCAGGTCCATCAGACGCTTGATATTCATCGCGGTCTGACGGCGGAGGTCGCCCTCAACCGAATACTCTTCGTCGATCGTTTCACGGATACGGAGGATTTCCTCGTCGGTGAGGTCCTGCACGCGGGTCTTGTGATCGATGCCGAGCTTGTCGGCGATCTGAACCGCGGTGGTGCGTCCAATTCCGTGAATATAGGTAAGCGCGATGATCACGCGCTTGTTGGTGGGGATGTTAATCCCGGCAATACGAGCCACTTACTTCTCCATGCTCCACAGGGAAAACCCGACCTTCGCAGGTGGGCGCCCCTATCTCATCGCTAGTTTCATCGACCCCACACGCCAGGTTCATTGGTGACGGACAAAAACCGGCAGGCGGTGAAACCAGGCCGGTGATGCGCCGGAAATGCGCCAATGATTCTGGTATGCATTGGATCGGACGAACGGCGCACATAAGCGGCAGACGCCGCAGCGTCAACAGCTGCGCGCAAATAATCGCACAGGCTTCTAAAAAGCCCGCGCCCGATCATTCGTACTAGGGGAATCTACCCCGGAGCATCCCCGCTGTCAAAGCGCGCACGCATGCTTTTTCCCCGCGCCCGCTCCATCTCGGGACGAATCTGCGGTTCAGCGCCCTTTGCCGAGACCCGTTACGGGTGTCTCTTCCTCGGGTTCCGACCCGAACGCCTCGTCGAACTTGCTCGACTTCTCCGCCTCGGGCTCGGCCTCTTCGATGACTCCGCCGACGGCCTCCGCCAGCCCCAGCGCCTGCTCGCCAATCACCGCGTCGACCGCCTTGGAAATCGTGTCGATCTCGAACCGCATGGTCCCGCCGACCACGTATTCCCAGACGACCTGCGTGCCGATCACTTCGCCCTTTTCATCCGGGTCCTCGATCGGCTGCAGGGTGATCGTCAGCACACCATCGACCGGCTCGCTCTGCAAAGGACCGAGCCCGCCACGCATGCGGAGCACCTTGCGCGGCACGGCCTGTATCACGACCATATGCTGGACGCTGCCTTCCAGCCCGAACGTGTTTTCGCCGTCATCCTTGGCTGGAATGGTCTCGCAAAAGCACTCGCCCGCCTGCGGGGTGAGAGTCATGTTCGCCGCATCGCCGGACCAGGTATGCTTATCGCTCCACCAGTCGCCGGGCGCGATCAGCGCGAGCCAGACATCCTTTGGCTGGGCGGCGATATCGAGCGTGCTGCGGACCACGAAATGCGTGTCGGACTGCTCGATTACCTCGGCCTGCGCAGCGGCGGGCACGAGTATTGGCGTGGCCAGCAAAGCGGCAATGGCCATGGCGGTGCGGATCATCGGACGGCTCCTCATCTTGCCCGCGCCACGCTATTCCACGCACGCGGGGGAACGCAAATCCTCAGTCGTCGAGGAGAGCGTCGATGCTGTCGGTGACGTCCTCGATCGAGGCCATTCCGTCGACCCGCGCAACGATGCCGCGCTCTTCGTAGAAGGGCAGGATCGGCGCGGTCTCGGAACGGTAGACCTGCATCCGGTGACGCACGGTTTCCTCGTTATCGTCGGGCCGGCGCTTGAACTCGGTGCTGCCGCACTTGTCGCACACGCCCTCCTTCTCGGGCGTCTTGTGGCGGTCGTGATACCCTGCTCCGCACACGGCGCAGGTAAAGCGTCCGGTGATGCGATCGACCAGGGCATCTTCGTCGACCTGGAGCTCGACCACGCGATCGAGCTTGCGGCCATGCTTGGCGAGAAGCTTTTCAAGCGCTTCGGCCTGCGCGCGGGTGCGCGGATAGCCGTCGAAGATTGCGCCGGTCTCTGCGGGCATAGCTTCCAGCTCTGCATCGATCAGGTCGGAGACGATCTCGTCGGAAACGAGCTCGCCACGATCCATGACTTCCTTGGCCTTCAACCCCACGGGCGTCTGCGCCTTCACCGCAGCGCGCAGCATGTCTCCGGTCGAAAGCTGGCGCATGCCATGCTCTTCGACCAGACGGTGCGCCTGCGTGCCTTTGCCTGCCCCCGGTGGGCCGAGAAGAATGATGTTCATGGCCATCCCCTTGCCACGCTGAGAAATTAGCGCAACCGGCCCTTGAGCTTGGCCTTCTTGATGAGGTCGCCGTACTGGTGTGCCAACAGGTGCGACTGGATCTGGCTGATCGTATCGACGGTAACGTTGACGACGATCAGCAGGCTGGTGCCGCCGAGGAACAGCGGAATCCCGGTCTGCGCGATCATGTATTCGGGCAGGCAGCACACCAGCGTGAGGTACGCCGCGCCGACCACGGTGATGCGCGTCAGGACGTAATCGAGGTATTCGGCAGTGCGTTTGCCGGGGCGAATGCCGGGAATGAACCCGCCATTCTTCTTCAGGTTATCCGCAGTTTCCTCCGGATTGAAGACAACCGCAGTGTAGAAGAAGCAGAAGAACACGATCAGAATCGCATAGAGCGCCATGTAGAGCGGCTGCCCGTGCTGCAGGTAGAAGTTCAGCGTGGTAATCACGCCGCCCATCGTGCTGCTGGGATCGACCGAGCTGCCCGCGAACTGGCTGATCGTCAGCGGCAGCAGCAGCAGCGAGCTGGCGAAGATCGGCGGGATCACGCCGGCGGTGTTGATCTTGAGCGGCAGGTGGCTGCGATCCGCCTGCATCATGCCGCGCTGCGTCGCACGCTTGGGATACTGGATCAGCAGGCGGCGCTGCGCGCGCTCCATGAAGCTGATGAACAGGATCAGGCCAACGATCATGGCGATGAAGCCGATGATCACGACCGCGCTGATCGAACCCGTGCGCCCGCCTTCGAACATGTTGCTGACGAAGCTGGGGAACTGGGCGACAATGCCGGCCATAATGATGAGCGAGACGCCGTTACCGATGCCACGCGCGGTGATCTGCTCACCGATCCAGAGCAGCAGCATGGTGCCGCCGACCAGACTGATGACAGCGCCGATGCGGAACATGTAGCCCGGGTCCACGACCGCCTGCAGACCGCTCTGCGCGCCGTAGCTTTCGAGGCCGGTGGCGAGGAAATAGCCCTGGATCACGCACAGGAACACTGCGCCGTAGCGGGTATACTGGTTGAGCTTCTGGCGGCCGGTGGCGCCTTCCTTCTTCAACGCCATCAGCGTCGGGTGCAGGGCCGAAGCCATCTGCACCACGATCGAGGCGGTGATGTAGGGCATCACGCCGAGCGCGATGAGACTCATGCGCTCGAGGCTGCCGCCCGAGAAGGTGTTGAACAGATCGAGCACGCCGCCGCGGGTCTGATCGTACAGATCGCCGAGGATCTGGGGATTGACCCCAGGCAGCGGCACGAAGCTCAAGAAGCGGAAAACGACCAGCGCAACGATCGTGAACCAGATACGCTGGCGCAGTTCCGTCGCCTTGGAAAAGTTCGCAAGGCTCAGATTGGAGGCGAGATTATCGGCGCGTGATGCCATGGGAAATTTATGATCCTGCAAATTCGACCGGGCACTCCCGGCTGCCGCAGTGACAGATAGGTGTCACGGGCGCGGTTGTCGAACCCCCGCGCCCGATTACCTGGATCAGGCCTTGGAACCTGCTTCCTTGTTCGTCTTGGTGCGAGCAGCCTTCTTCTCGTGCTCGGGCTGCGCTGCGGGGATCACGTCCACCTTGCCGCCAGCCTTTTCGACCGCTTCGATCGCGCCCTTGCTGGCGCCGGCGACGACGAAGGTCGCCTTGGTGGTCAGCTCACCCTTGCCGAGCAGGCGGACACCGTCCTTGCCGCCCCGTGCAAGACCGGCGGCCTTGAGCGCTGCGTGATCGATGTCCTTCTTGGCGTCGAGCTTCTTCGCGTCGATGAACTTCTGGACCATGCCCAGGTTCACTTCTGCGTAGTCCTTGCCGAAGGGATTGTTGAAGCCGCGCTTCGGGATTCGCATGTGCAGCGGCATCTGGCCGCCTTCGAAGCCCTTGATGGCGACGCCTTCGCGCGCCTTCTGGCCCTTCTGGCCGCGTGCTGCGGTCTTGCCCTTGCCCGAACCGATACCCCGGCCCACGCGCATGCGGGATTTACGGGCACCTTCGTTGTCGCGGATGTCGTTGAGATTAATTGCCATGATGCACTCGCTTTCGCTTTTCTTCGCGCTGATAAAAATGGAAACGGCCCGCTACTATGAGCGGGCCGCCGCC
>Ga0208018_100039_pt1 | contig 69227 bp, 71 predicted proteins | sample 31_taG_FD_184105 | JGI IMG/M metagenome (GOLD analysis project Ga0208018, IMG submission 184105) | Marine viral communities from the Gulf of Mexico - 31_GoM_OMZ_CsCl metaG (SPAdes) (version 2) | ecosystem: Environmental > Aquatic > Marine > Oceanic | place: Gulf of Mexico | collected 2015-07-12 | reverse complement strand
GGACGTCTGGGCCAACCCCTTGGGCTTCGTGGTGACCTCCTACCGCGTCGACGCCGAGACCCTGGAGAACTGACCAAGATGAATTCCCTGCCCGCGCTCTTCCTGGCGCTTGCCCTTCCTGTTGCCGCCCTCGCCGAGGCCACGCCGCAAGGCGGCCCGCTCGACATCCGCATCCGCACCGCCGTCTATAACGAAAACCAGGTCTACCGGATCGAAACGGATCTGAGGCATTCGACAACGATCCATTTCGGGGCGGGGGAACGCTTCGAGGCGGTGATCGTCGGCGACACCGAAAGCTTCCAGGTCGACCCGATCCCCGAGCTTGGCAACGTGCTGACGATCAAACCGCACGTGGCGCAGGCATCGACCAACATGACGGTCATCACCAACCGCCGCACCTATTCCTTCCACCTCCGCGAGGGCTCGATCCCGAACCGCACCGGCATGTTCTTCGAGGTGCGCTTCCGCTACCCCGACGAGGAACGCCGCACGGTGGGTGCAACCCAGCCCAAGGGGTTCGAGGCGCCGCGCAACTACAACTACCGGGTCTCGGGCGAGGGGGATTTCCGCCCCAGCCATATCTATGACGACGGGCGCTATACGTATTTCGTCTTCCCGGAAAACGGCCGACAGCCCGCCCTTTTCAAGGCTGACGACCAGGGCCGCGAGCGCACGGTCAACTGGACGCAGCAAAGCAACACCGTCCGCGTGCTCGGGGTGAACACCTACTGGACGCTGCGCATCGGCGACGAGGCGATCTGCGCCTGGCGCGATGAGAGCGCCATCTACGTGAGCAACTGACCATGGCAGATCAAACCCCTCCCGACCTGCAGGACCGCCTCGACCAGTTCAACCAGCGCGGCAAGTCCAAACGCCGGGGCAACAGCCTCGGGGTCGGCGCCCTCGCCGCCGCTCTCGCTCTTGGCGGTGCCGGGGTCGCGTATTTCCTGGCGACAGGTCTGCAGGAAGGCGACAGTGCGCTTGAGACCTCTGATGTCGAGACCTTCCAGGACCGACGCCCCGGCACCGGCGGACGGCTGGAGTTCCCGCCTGACGAGACCGAGCAACGGGTCAATGACGCGCTGATCGCCGTCGAGGAAGCGCTCGATGTGCCCGCCGCCCCTGCCCCAGAGGCGAGCGCCGAGGTTCTGGCCGAGATCGCCAAGCTGCGCGAGGCCCTCGCCGCCAGCCAGGCCGCGCGCAATTCGGAAATCCAGTCCGCCGTTGCGGACCTGCGCGAAGCCTTCGACGAACAGAAGGCCACGCTTGAAGCAACACTGGCCGAAAAGGAAACCGAGCTGGCCAACCTGCAGCGCCAGACCGAGACCCGCATCGAAGGGCTGCAAGCCATGCTCGATGCGGAACGGGCGCAGCGCGAGGGACTTGAGGCCGAACTGGACCGTGAAGGGCTGATCGCCGATCAGCGCCTTCTCGAAGAACGCCGCCGTCAGGAAGAGGAGCAGCGCCTCCGCGAGGCTGAGCGGGTTGCCGAGGAGCTTCTGACCGCGCAGATCAAATCCCCCGCCGTGGTCTATGCCGACGGCCCGCGGGGTGGCCAAAGTGGCGCGGCGGTGGCCGATCCTGCTGCTGTTGGCACCGGCGGACCGGTCCTTTCCGGCAATGAGCAGTTCCTGCAAAGCGCGCGACCACTCGAGGTGCAGGAGGCCGCCCGCCTCACCCACCCCGAACGCACGCTGACCCAAGGGTCTGTCATTCAGGCCGCGCTCCAGACCGCCATCAACAGCGACCTGCCCGGGTCTGTCGTGGCGGTCGTCTCCGAACCGGTCCCATCATTTTCCGGGGACCGGATCCTGATCCCCCGGGGCTCCCGGCTTTTTGGCCAATACCGATCCGGGATCGAGATGCACCAGAAGCGCATCCTGATCGTCTGGACCCGCGTCCTGACCCCGGACGGCACCTCGATGGAAATCGCTGCCGTGGGCGGGGATCAGCTCGGCCGCTCAGGCCTCACCGGTCTCGTCGACACCAGGTTCGCCGAGCGCTTCGGCGGGGCGGCGCTGATTTCCGTGATCGGGGCGGCACCGGCCGTGGCGGCGGAGAGTGCCAACAATGACACCACCAGCATCGTCTTGGGCGATGTCGGCAGCGACCTTCAGGACGCGGTCGGATCGGTCATCGCCGACCAGGTCTCGATCGCGCCAACGATCTATGTCGATCAGGGAGCCTCGGTCACCGTGCTCGTGGATCGGGATGTGGTGATCTACGGGGGTTCCGGTTCACAATGAAAAAGAAGCGTCGGGTTTCGCGTTCGAGCCGCAGGCGAGAGGCAGAGAAACCAGATCCAATTTTACCGGAAACGCCGAATTGATGGAGCAGGCGTCACCAGCCTCGTACCTCGAGCGCTATCTCGACCCGTTCCGCGACCTCTTGCGGCGCGACGACGTGGTCGAGATCGCGATCAACCCGGATGGCAAGGTCTGGCTCGAGGTTGCAGGCGACGCCACCATGCGCCACGAAGGCCAGACCGTGGACCGGACCACAGCCCTCAACATGGCCCAGACCATCGTTGGCGATGCCAAGGCCCGCGTTTCTGAAAAGAACCCCCTCGTCTCCGGCAAGGTAGAATATGCAGGCCGTCCGCTTCGGGTCCAGGTCGCCGTACCGCCCGCCATCGATCGCGGTGCCTCGATCACCATCCGTCTCTTCGCCTCGGGCAGCGTCCGGGACTACGCCCCGGCCTATCTCTTCGGCAAGGCCGTGTCGCTGGACGCGCTCCGCGCCGAGAAAATGAAGAACATCGCCAGTCTGGCAGATGAGAACCTCGAAGCCGCGTTGCAGACCCTGGTCGAGGGGCGGCTCAACGTCCTGATCAGCGGTGGGACCTCGACCGGCAAAACCACTTTCGCCCGCCACCTTCTGACTCATGTCAGCGAACGCGAACGGCTGATCACCATCGAAGACGCTTTCGAACTCTTCCCCGGTCAACCCAACACCGTCGCCCTCTTGGCCGACCGCGGTTCCGGCTCGCAACGTAGCGCCAACGCCCTTCTCCAGGCCTCCCTCCGAATGCGACCCGACCGGATCATCGTTGGCGAACTGCGCGGGGCCGAGGCCCTGACCTATCTCGAAGCCATCAACACCGGCCATGGCGGGTCGGTCTCTACAATCCACGCTGAAACCGCAGAACTCGCCATCGACCGGCTTGCGATCATGGTGCTGCAGGCTGGCACACCGCTGACCTTCGCCGAAGTGCGCGAATACATCCGGAAATCCATCGATGTGATCGTGCAGCTCGGCCGCGCCGAGGGCAAGCGAGGGATTACGGAGTTTTATCTGCCGGGACGGTGAGTCTGAGGGACAAAAATGACCAAGAGCAGCCCGACGTTGACGTTTCATTGTCAGCTGTAAATCTATCGAGATGAATCAGTGCTTCAGCACGCAGAAGGATCTGATTGGCCCTGTCGGAAAAGGTGGAGGCTATGTGGAAACCTGCGACGACCGAACTTCGAAAGAAGTGAACTGACGGCTGCTTCTTGCATGCTACGCCCTCTCAGCGCACCTTGATTTCCTGTCCAGACTTTGGATTTCGTCCTACGAATGCGCCAACGTCAACGAAATCGTTGACGTCTGAAGAATTGGACCGCAAGAGCAACCCTGGTCCGCCAGTCACCCAATTGATCTCGCAGGAAATGGCCACAAAGAGCCCTTCCGACAGCTGGGGTTTCGACTGTGGAAAGAAGAACCCGGTTTCGAACTCTAGATATTCGCCGCATCCGGTGAAGCCCAAGACTCTGAGTCTTTTCAGAACTCCAGACGCAACGGCGTCGGACAATAGACCCTCGCTTTGCGGACCCATGAACCAGCTCGCGGCCTTTAAACCATCGGCAGCAATGGCTCCAGGGATGGGCCGGAACATATTCTCTAGCTTGAGGTATTTCGTTTCGCGGACCCCGGCCTCACCGCTTCCAAAGATAATCAGACCGGGAAGGACAGCTGAAAACTTTTCTTCCAGCGGACGCCAGCCCTGTCCGTCTATTTCGCTGCGCGGGGCAGTATTGTAGATGAACGAAAAGTCGCCCTTCTGTTCACAAACGCTCATGAAATATTCAGCTGGTGGCAAGGTTTCGCCTACCTCCAGTATTGATGAAGCCGTCGTGATGGAGCCAATCATGGCATAGAAGAAATCCTCAGGGCGCTCAGAAATCCGATGCCCCATGACCGACATCACTTGGTAAGCAGATCGATCCGTATAGTCAGCGATTAGGTAGTCAGCAAGAAGCATCTCCAGATTGTTCAGTCCGGGGTGGGTCTGTACCCAAGCTATATTGTTGAATTCATGGAATTCCTTGTATTTTTCAATAGCGTACACAATGGTCCTCAGAAAGTCATTCCCGGAGACGATTAGGTTCTCTTCATCTTCAACAGAAAAATACAAAGCTCTGCTATTGACCGCCTCCTGATATGTCCAGGTACGGCTGACCCAATCTTCCCGTTCAAGTGATAATAGTTCACATGGTTCAATTCCTTCGGTATGACTGACACGTTTGATTGCGGATGAGCACTGCGAAGTTAGAACGACGATTACCTGAAACGCCGCGCTGAATATTCGACCCATTTCTTGCAGGCAGGCAGCACGGTCGGGATCATAAGGAGGGACGCAAAACGCATCAATCCAAAATGCCCGTGATGCTTTGAGCGCGGCACGCTGTGCTGCCTCTTCCTTATCAGCCTCGCCCCTATGGCTGAATTTGATATTGTCAGACCAACAACTTTGTGACTGAGACGAGGCGACGGCCGCCCTTAAGGATGGAACAGTTCTGGCTGATATTTCGGGGCCCTCATTGAGCGAGTTCCTGACCTTTTCCTCCCCCCAAGCATAGGAGAGGCAAGTGTAAGTTGGCGCATCGGCTATTTGGGCATACTCACAAATCACCCATCGCTTCCCGAACATCACAATGGAAGGCGCATCGGGCGGCGTCGATTGGTTCTCTGGCTCTAGTAACCTGAACATGGACTACCACCTCTCACGACGGATCTCGCGATTGCAAAAATCCTATCCTTGTTGGCGTGGAACTCAAGACTGTTCTGGCATCGGCGGCTTACTTCCGGCGACGCGTTGCGGTAGAATAACCTCAAACGTAGGCCACGGTGCGTGTCCAAAAGTGCTTCACTTACACCGTAAGCTGAAACATTTTCTGCGACACGGCCTGAACAAGTGCGTAGCCCCTTTGGAATATTGTAGCCATGAATCCAATCTATCAAATCAGTGCTTTTGGCCATACCAAGCATTTCACGAAAGAAATAAATGAAGCTCTGTCCAAACAGCTCGGTGAATTTGGTCTGTCTGTGGGCAATGAGGTTGTGATCGACTTAAATGGTTCGATCACAAGTAAGAATCCAAAGATTTCGGCTGTCGGCCTGTTCTTTGGTAATGACTCAAAGCTTGCTTACACTCGTCCCCCTGCGCTCTCCGACTACGATCCGATCATTCCAATTGTTTCATCGCTTGAAAGATGTAGCATAGAACTTCCAACCAATGTCTCCGCGTATAACGCAATGCCTTCCGGTGGTCCAAACTCCCCCACTCGCATTGCTGCCGCGGCGATCGAAGCGCTCGGCCTGATGCCTTCGCGAAGGAGAGTATTCCTCAGCTATCGACGAAACGAAGCACGCAAAGCAGCCCTGCAACTTTTTGATGAACTGAGCGAGAGGCAATTCGACGTCTTTCTAGATACTCACGAGATTAGGCCAGGGGCAGTCTTCCAAGATGTTTTGTGGCATCATCTCAGCGACTGCGACGTCATGCTGATGTTGGATACAACTTCCTACTTTAAAAGTCGTTGGACCACAGAAGAATTCGGACAAGCAAATCTCAAAAAGGCTTCTATTTTGCGCATCGGCTATCCAGGTGTGGTGCGAGACAACAATCTTTCCGTGACTGATACGCTTGCGCTTTCGGATGCAGATTTTACCGAGGATGAAACCTTTACCGCAAGTGCCTTGGATCGACTCGCCGACGGTGTGGAGCGTCTTCGAAGCAAAAGTGTGGCTGTAAGACAAAGCAATCTTGTTGGCTCCTTTCGGGCAGCCGTCAAGCAATTCAAGGGTGACCTAAGCGGACCAGGACAGCTCCGCAGGGTTCTGGCAACATTTCCGGAAGGCAAGGAGCTTCGTGTGTATCCGGTTGTCGGCGTCCCTACATCAGAAGTCGTCAACAGAATTGTTCTTGACGCAGAAGAACATGAATGCGCCTTGCTCTATGACAACATCGGAATCCTCCAGAGCTGGCAAGAACACTTGGAATGGCTTGGTGAACGGGTCGACAGGTTCCACTGGATCAAAGCCGAAGCTTCCTATCAGGCACTAAAGGGGATCCTCGGATGAAAGCGACGCCCTCCATATTCCTTTCCGCAAGTGTGCCCATTGAGGGCCGATTGGGCTCAGAAGACTACGATCCCTTTCTCATCCGGGAGGCTGTCTCTGCGCTCATCGAGGTCATACTTGGCCGCTATCATCTGGTTTGGGGCGGACAACCGGCCATCACTCCGATGATCTGGGAAGCTGCAAAGCGATATGACGTCTCCTATCCCGACGTTGTTACCCTCTATCAAAGTGCATATTTCAAGAACAATTACCCCAAAGAGAATATCAAGTTCGGGAATTTCGTCGAGACGGAGGCCGTCCCGGGTGATCGGTCCGCAAGCCTTGAAATTATGCGTCGACATATGCTGACCCGGCACAATTTTGTTGGAGCTGTGTTCATAGGTGGGATGGAAGGGATTGCCGAAGAGTACGCACTCTTCAGAGAGAAGAACCCGAACGCATTCACACTCCCAATACCGTCCCCAGGCGGATATTCCCGACACCTATTTGAGCAGTCCCCATGGCTTCGCCCAGAACTCGCGACTGCAGTCGATTTCACTTTCTGGTTCTACGAATTATTGGATGTTGATATGAGCATAATTAGGCAGCGCAAACTTGATCGCTGACGGGAGCCGTCGCGATGGACAACTTGAATACAGCAAAAGCAACGCCTGCGGATAAGACCGACCACCATCTAGCTTTTCTTGCTTCTAGCTGGAACAGTACTGAACTCCGCGATCTCCGCGTCCGCATCGGGCAACGCTTCGAGAACGACACACGCGGGCGCGTGTGGGTAGCTGAGCGCGACGCAAAACATCTGAACCCTGATCACGGCATCGACCAACTCGAAATCATCGATGCCTGCCTTGATGCCATTGAAGCAAGCAAACTTTTCATACTTGTCGACACTGGAGAATATGGTTCTCATGAACCGCCCCGGCTTTACCGGAGGGCAAAACTCTCGGAGAATTGCCCATTATGGAACAGACACACAACAAGAAGACCTCGAAGCCGTATTCACTTGAGTTCCGCGAACGTGCAGTGCGGTTGGCGATGGAACACCGCGAAGAGTATCGTAGCGAAGCTGCCTTATTCACTGCGATTGCAAGCAAACTAGGCTGTTCGCCAGACAGTCTTCGCGTTTGGGTCCGGCAGGCTCAGCGTGATGGCGGCGAACGGCCGGGCCAAACCAGTGCTGAGAAAGCGCGGATCAAGGAGTTGGAGCGCGAGGTGCGCGAACTCCGGCAGGCCAATGAGATCCTGAAGAAAGCATCTGCGTATTTTGCCCAGGCGGAGCTCGACCGCCCGTTTCGCAAGTGATTGCTTTCATTGAGGAACATCGCGGTGAGTTCGGGGTCGAGCCGATGTGCAGAATGCTGCAAATCGCCCAGTCCACCTATTATGAGCGGCGCGCCATCTTGCGTGATCCTGATCGTGCATCGCAACGGGCGAAGTCTGACGCTGATCTGTGCATCAAGATCAACGCTGCCTGGGAAGAGAACCGCAAGCTCTACGGGGCACGGAAGATCTGGCATGTCTTGCTGCGCGATAATCAGCAGATCGCACGATGCACGGTGGAACGGTTGATGCGCAATTTGGGCATCAAGGGCGTGGTTCGGGGTAAAAAGGTTGTCACGACCAATCCGGACACCTCACAGCCGTGCCCTGACGACAAGGTAAACCGCTTGTTCAAAGCAGATCGGCCCAACCAGCTCTGGGTCTCTGACTTTACATATGTGCCAACGTGGTCGGGGACGGTTTATGTCGCTTTCGTCATCGATGTCTTCGCACGTCGCATCGTCGGCTGGCGCGTATCGACATCAATGGCGACGCAGTTCGTTCTCGATGCTTTGGATCAAGCAATCTGGCAAAGAAAAACACCTGATAACAACGCCTTGATTCACCACTCGGACCGTGGATCGCAATATCTCTCGATCAAGTATACCGAGCGCCTTGTCGAAGTTGGCATTGATCCATCAGTTGGAACAGTCGGCGATTCCTATGACAATGCTCTCGCTGAATGCGTCATTGGCCTGTTCAAAACCGAGGTCATCAACCAGATCGGTCCGTGGAAATCGATGCGCGAAGTCGAATGGGAAACACTGAAATGGGTCGATTGGTATAACAATCGCCGGCTATTCGGCCCCATCGGATACATCACACCCGCAGAAGCAGAGGAGGCATTCTATGCAAATCTAAACACACTCGATAAAGTAGCCTGACATTGAACAAACCACCCTCCGGTAAAGCCGGGGCGGTTCATCATTTGCATGTTCGCGGTGCCCCGTCGGAAAGTTCCTTTCTTGAGCTTGAACTCTTTCAAGCCGTCTTGCTCTCAAAACCCATCCACTATGTGAAAGTAACTAAGTCTTCCACCCCGTCTCCGTTGCTTCAACTGCTTTCATCACTCAAGTCTGACGTCGAATTGATTGAAACTAGTTCCCTTGCAACAGCTGAGACGGAAATTCTAAGGCGTTTGGATCTAGACTGGAGTGACCGCGATAAGCGTACGTCCCTGCGCAGCACAGCAGCTTTGACTGACGCGCTTGTCGAGGCGCGGCATAATGATTGGTCCAATCGCGCACTTTTTGTTGAGCCCCAGTTCTTGCGTGACACAGTTTGTGGCACCACGAAAGCCCATCCAGAACTTGATGTGGCGGAGCACTACCTTATTCTTGCCGACCAACAGTCTCAGACCAATCGCGTCTTGAGCCGCACTTGGATCGCAATGCGCGCATTGATGATAAATCATTTTTCTGAGACGACTGACCCGAAGACTGTCGCACTTTGGGATCGAGCGTTCAAGACGTGGTCGCGTGCCGCTGCTTGGCGAGGGTTACATGCACATCTATGGTTAGGAAACGTCGCGGCGCTTGGATCGTTGGCTGGTATGAGATTGCGAACAGGTGCAGCGCTATTTGATCCTTCTCTGCCAGATATCGGAGATCTTTTTGACAATTTAGCCAGCGTGTACTACAGCATATCCAAGCGGGTTTCCACTCGCCATCGCTCTGCAATGCTTTCGCGTTCTTCCGCATATGTCGAAGCAGGGTTGGCAGACCGCGATTCCAAATATCGCGGTTCGCTGTTGCCTATCCGCGGGAGCATAAACCACCGAAACCACAAGTTTCGCGCTTCCGTTCGCGACTTCACAGAAGCGCTGAATCTTGCAATTCGGCACGATGCCGGTCCCGGCCAAATCGGCTTTCTTCTGACAGAGTTAGGGTTTGCCGAATTGTTTCTTTTCAAGTTCGGTCCGGCTCGTCGCCGGATTGAAGAGGGCCTTAGTTTGATGACGGAAAACACTTCCAGTCCTGGCTTTCGGGTGCGCGCCTTGCGAAAGCATGTACGAGCATCGCTCGCATGTTTTGATATCGGCGGCGCAAAGGTTTCCGCCCGCCTTGCTCTTCAGATCGCGGAAAAACACAGGCTCTATGATCAAATCGACCCATTGCTACGCAGGATGGCAAAATAACATTTGAAAGGTGCGGACGATTCAGATCTGCTAATTGTGATTACCTCCGCATGTTTCTCAACATTGTCCCATTTTGTGCTCTCCCTGCGTCAAAAGTTGCAAACCCGCCGTCAGTTGTTGAATGGATGTATCTATACAGATCGAGATACTCGCTTCCATAGTTTGTGTATCCATCACGCGTCGGAATTACGATAATCCGTTCGTTGGCTTTGACGCCGTCGGCAATCCCGATCTCCCAAGGACACCATCGGCTGCTCATAGAGTTCTTGGTTGCCAGAAATAGGAACCAATCAAGCCGCTTGATCCTATCCTTGATCTTGAGTGCTGTTTCTTTGTCCGGTTTAGAAGGCATTGTTGCATCTTCCCAGTCGATGTAGACGCGCCAACCCTGAGCTTCCAAAAATGCCTGCACACGCTTGGCATAAACGGCGTCTGTATGACTGTGTGATAGAAATGCCGTTTGATCCCCACGAGCACGCGCCTCTTCGACAACGCGTTCGGTCTTTCTAATAGTCGTGTCAGGCGCATAGGTAAGCAGTGAGCTTAGATCGATCATTCTATTTATCCTACAGATGCTGCGGCATCTCTCACCCATTGACCAAAATACTGGCTGCCGGCCTGAGTCGCGTAGCAGTGGTCAGTTGCATAGGTGCTCAATCGAATCACATTTGTCGACGTCGGCTTTCGCCAGCTTGCTGGAAGGGTGACTGTCTGCTGGTAGTCCTCATACCGTTCCCAAGTGCTACCCTTCTTCTCGCAAAGTAATATTTTGCCGGGTCCCGCCAAGTATACACCCATACAGTCAAGTGGATTCTCTCCTTTGACACTGAGTTGGCCCTTAGAATTCCGCATATTGTGGATGCGAACAGTAAGTAAGCCGTTACCTTTCAGTATGCTTCGGGCGATCTCGTAGCGCACCCATCGGCGTTCGCAAGTCTGCGAACCAGCCAAGATGCAAGTTACGCTAGTATTCTTAACTCCTTGCCTTATGAGTTCCTTCAGCGAATCATCGCTTTCACGCTTCGACCGCTCCCAGATGCTTCCATCATAAAAACCAAATGACTCGCGCGTGTTTTCATGCTGATGTCGCCATGACTGTCGGATCTGATTAGCTCGCCAAACATCATTCTGGTAATGAAACGAGAAAAATACCCGACGCTTTGATGGCTGCTGATTTCGGCCTAGTATCACCTGAAATATTCTCCGACATTTTGCGACTACTTTACTGATCGCCCAGTTTTCACAATCAACTTTTCCAAGACTTACAAAACTTCTTTCTAATACATATTTCAACATTTTACCTTACTCAACGGTAGTGACCAAGGTCCGTTCTCATCTTGGCAAGACTGATACCAACGAATGCTAGTCGCCCAGCAACTCCTCGATGAAATCGTCCTGCCGATCGAGCGCCGCCTCCCATTCCTTAGGCACCGCCGCTTCCCGCTCAAGTGTCTCCGGCTCGGGCTGCCCGCGCCCTGTCTCCATCGCCATCACGCTCATCGCCCTTGCTTCCCGGCGCTGTGAACGATCCCGGACAGGCGCACGTTCGGCTGGTTTCTGCGGCTCTTCCTCAGTGCCATTCGCTACACCATCGCTACCCCATGGCCCCACACCCTGAACGCTCGGTGGGTATGGAAACGGCTTTCCCTCCTGACGGGCCAGCCTGTCCTTGAAGAAGGGATCGTCGTAATACTTGATCCGGCTCGCCTTGATCGGGTGCTGGGACGAGGCGAGGATGATCACTTCGTCGGGGTCCATCAGCCGTGCCTCTGTCTCAGAAAGCAGCGGCCGCTCTTCCAACCGCGCCGAGGTCGACGTCGCGCCGAGGAAGCCCTTGTTGCGGCCATACATGCGGGTGACCGCCTCGCGGGTCGTGCTGCCGACGGCGGCGGAGACCTCTTTCACCGTCCGCTGGTCCCGCGGGGTAATGTAGAGCTTGAGCCCTGCCCCGTTCTCGAGACTTTCACGGCCTTCGGGTCCGTAGATCCGGTCGAGCGAGGCCAGTGACTGCGCGATCATCGCGACCCGACCGCCATAGCTCGCCAGCGAATGGATCGCGCGCTCCATATAGGGCATCGCCCCCATCTGCTGGAATTCGTCGATCATCATCATCACCGGCCAGGGCTCGTCCGGGCCCGGCTCGTTCAGGCGGATTGAGGCGATGAGATCGGCGAACATCAGGCGCAGGAGCGGCGCCAGCGTCGCGATGTGATCTTCGGAGACCGCGATGTAGAGCGACTGAGGGGTCTTCCGGAAGGTCGAGAAATCAAAGTCGCTCGCCTCGGTGGCCGAGCGCACGGCCGGGTTGTCCCATTGCTTGAGGCCTGCGGTCATCAGGGCCTGGATGTTCGAGGTCAGAAGCCGCGACGAGGCCGAGGCGGCGTTGGTCCAGAGCTCGCGCAGGATGTCTTCTTTGGCCTCGTCGGCATAGGCCTTGTACTGGGCGTTCTTGTACTCGCCCCCGGCTACGATCTTGTTCACCTCACCTAGGTTCGGAGTGCCGCGCTGGATTGCCAGCAGACAGGCCGCAACGAAGATCGACTTTCCGGCCTCGGAGAAGGTATCGAGCTGTTTGTTGTCCTTGTCGAGGAAGAGATCGGCCAGGATCGAGACCTCGGTGAAACGCTGCGCGAATGTCGGCGCCTTGGCGATCCGGGCGAGCGGGTTGTAGCGGTGTGTAGCATTGGACCAGTCGAAGGGGCTGAATCGATAGACCTCATCGCCGTTCACCGCCCGCAGCCGCGCGGTCTTCTCGAAGTTCTCGCCCTTCACGTCGAGTACCACCATAGACCCTGCGAAACTCAGGAGGTTCGGGATCACGAAACCGACACCCTTACCAGCGCGCGTCGGAGCGACCATCATCACATGCGGGATCGTGGTCGAGGAGATGAACTCGGCCTTGGAGTTCGGCGCGCCGAGCTTGCCGCAGGCAAAACCCTTGCCGGGGGCCTGCAGCATGTCGTTCTTCCTGAGCTCCGCCTTGGTCTGCCAATGGGCCGAGCCGTAGTCGTCCCGTTCCTTCTTCCAGGTCCAGGCGAGCGCCAGCGCGCCGAGGCCGATCGCCCCGAAGCCGACGGCACCGAAGCCTACCTTGAAGGCCTCGGGATGCGCCGCGCGGGTGGCGGCGCTGGCCTTCCAGAGGGCCAGCATGTCGAAACTGCCGAACTCGGTTTTAAGGGCCAGGGTCAGGTAGAAGGCGGCAACGATGGTGCCGATGACGGCGCCGCAGATCACGCCGAAGAGAAGCGCGGCCCAGAGAGGAAGTGTCTTGGTCATGGTGGTCATCCCCTTCAGAATTCCATCTCGTCATCGAGACCACGATCCAGTGTCTTGGCGCGGCCGAGATCGCGACCCAGCTCCTGCGCCTCTTGCTGGCCGCGCAGTCGTGCCACCTCGGTCGCCTTGTCCGGCTGCAACCCGGCGGCACGGTCGGTGAAGACCTGGTCGCCAGTTTCTTCAAAGGTCATTTCGAGGAATTCCTGCGTGACGGTGATCTGGTCGAGCTTGCTCGGAAGGGCTGCGTCCAGCACCTCGAAGTTGCCGCGGCGAAGCTCGGCCAAGCCTTCCTCGCCCAGTTCCTTGAAAAGCTCAGATTGCAGGGTCCGCTCGACCGTCTCTTCCTGTTCCTCGGTGAGCTTGCCGTCTCGCAGCATGTCGGCAAGGTCCTGCAGGTAGGGATTTGGCGTCCGGTCGTCTTCGTCGATGAGCGGCAGTGTCGCCTCCTCCTCGTCGGCAAGGGTCCGACCGATTTCGACGCCAAGTTCCTTGGCGCGTTCCATCAGCGCGTCCATCACGCCGTCGACCTTTTCGAGCGCGGCATCGAGTTGGTCGTCATTGGCGGTCCCGATGCTCAGGCCATCCTTCGCCAGTACCGCGTTCATGTCCCGCTCGACCCAGTCCTGCGCCATGCCGTAGTTCCGCGTGCCGCCGGCAGTGATCCGGGCCACCAGTTCCTCGCTGTCCATGCCGGCCTCTTCGGCGCGCTCGAGCACGTCGCGCAGCCCTTCGTCATTGCCGAACTGCAGCGCGGCGACCAGCTCCTCGCTGCCCGCCCCCGGCGGATAGGGTTCCTCGAGCTGCTTGCCAAACCGCGCGCGCAGCTCCGGGTCTGGCACCATCTGCGAAAGGTCCGCGATGATCGGCGCGGCCTTGGCCTCGAAAGCGGCACGCTCCGCCGGGTCCAGCTCCTCGGCCTTGAGCCTGAGCGCTTCGATCGTGCGCTCGGAATAGTCGATCGCGTCACCGACGGTCTTGATGTCCTTCATGTCTATCTCTCCTTCGGTGAAGTTCCACGGCGTGCCGGAGCCGAGCCCGTCCGCCATGCCGCGCACGGCGCGCGCCATGTGGCGCCGGTCCATCCGGTCCAGCAGGTCGGCGAGGTTCTTGTAGTCCTTGGCGAAGCCCACCACCTGCGCCTGCGCGATGGCGGATTCCTGGGCCGTCATGACGATCTCGCGCGGCAGGCGGGCCTCTTCCTTGGCACGATAGATTTCCTCGATCCCGGCAGGCTTCTCGAAGATGCCCCGCTCGAGCCGGGTCGTGGCGTCGAGCATCACGCCGTAGCGTTCCGCGATCTCGGCCTGCTTCTCACGCATCAGCTGAGGCGACATCACGCCTTCGGCCCAACACGAAAACCAGGTGCCCTTCTCGACGCCGCGATTGTTCAGGATGATGTGGGCGTGCTTGTGCGCCCGGTCGTCGTGAACCGCGAGGACATAGTCCCACTGATCGCCGTATTCGCCGCTCTCGAAGAAATGCTCCGTCCAGTCCATCGCGATGTCGCGCACCTGGTCGACCGTCACGTCGGTCGGGAAGGAGAGCAGCATGTGCGAGGTGAAGCCGAGCTTGGTCGAGCCGCGCCAGGTCCCGGCCCAGTCTTCGATGATGTCCTCTTTCTGCTCCTCGGAAAGCACCGCCGCATCGGTCAGCGCATTGGTCATCGTCGAGTAGGTGTAGACCGCCTTGTCGTTGATGTAGGAGATCTGCGCACCGAGCGAGGCACGCGTCTTGCAGCCCCCGGCCCGGATCCGTTTGAACACCGCCGCGCGGCTCTGACCCGACGCCGCCTTCAGCGCGTTGCGTGCCGACATCGAGCCGACGCGCGCAAAACTCCGCCCCTGCCGACGTCCCGCCAGCCGCGCGTCGATCCGCGCCGCGGCCTGGCCCCGGATGCGCTCATCCTCCCAGAGCCGCCCCATGACCGAGGCGTAGAGGGCGAGCGGGTCAGCCATTCCTGACAAGCCTCAATCCGCGTTCGATCGTGCGCGGGCCGTCCTCCAGAACCGCGCTCTCCGCCCCCTGCCCTTCTTCCTTTCGCGGCCACTCCTGATGACGCAGCACCTGCGCCGCATCCTTCATCCGACCCATCTCACGGCTCATTAACTGCGCCAGATCGAGCAACTCGATCAGCACCGCCCGGTCCGCCTCCGAGACCTCCAGCCGACCGCGATGGACCGCCTTGGCGAGCACCAATCCGGCGTCGCTCACGTCCTTCGCCTGACGCCATGCGGAGCAGAACTCCGCGACCAGATCACGGGGTACATCGAGGAAACCGCAGCGACCGCGCAGCACCGCATTGAATGCCTGAGACCGGTTGGCATAGCCCCGTTCGCGCCACTCCGCATCGAAGGCGTCCAGCTCGGATCGGCTGGCCCTGAACGCCACTGTCTCGCTCGGATCGCGCACCGCAATCCCCTCGCCCGCCTCCTCTTTCGCGAGCCGGTTCACGTGGCGCGGAGAGATACCAAATGCCGCCGCCAGGTCCTTCGCGCTTTCGCCCGCTGCAAAGCGCTGCGCGACTTCGATGCGCTCTTCAAGCTTCAGGTTTTTCGCTGGCCTCGGCACGGGTCAGACCCCTCGGACAAAATGTGCAAACATTGGCCATATCCTGCCAACGTCTTCCTTCTCTCATTCGCTTATACTTCAATACATCATATTGCGCAATATTACGTTTTGCGTGTCATGTCTTTTTGCTGGCTTTGGATGCCATCAAGACCGCGTGTCGCGGCCCGACATGGAACGGGTCCCGCCCTCATAGATGCATGACAGCCAGGTCGAAAATCTTCCGAAACTTGCGCTCAAGCAGGACGCAACGACAGACAAACCGAACGCCCGAGCCGGTCACGGATCGGCGCCAGGACCACGAAAACGGCCCGCGCGGGATGGCGCAGGTCACGCCCGGTTAGGGCATCAAGAACTTGAACGAAACAGCGTCAGCCCCCTGCGGATCCGAAGACCCGCAGGGGTGTCTGGGTCAGTGACCCAGTCCCTGATTGCGCAGATCGTCGTAGCGGCTGCGGGCGATCAGAGCCTCGGTCTCGAGGCTGTCGAGTGTCTCGGGATGGGCGTCTTCATCAAAGGCGGCGAGGTAGGCATCGAAGGCCATATCGGCTTGCAGTTCGGCGAGGTCGATGGATTGTTCCAGTGTCATGATGTGATCCTTTCCGTTGATCGTCGTTGGACAGATCGTGGAAAAGACCGGGGGCATGAGAGCGGGCTGCACCCGGCACGGGGCGGAATGAAATGGAGCACGCCGAGGGCAGGTTTGTTGTGAGAGATGCACCGCAGCGCTCAAGGCGTCAGCCGTCCAGAAACCTGCCCCCGGCGTTGCCGACCGCTCGACCCCGGGCTAGCGATCTCTAAGGCCAACAGGTCGACGGAAAGGCGCGCGGCGGTGACACGGATTGGAGACGATGCCCTCCAGACGCATGACGTTCATCTGCGGATTGCACCCTCGCGGCACAAGGTGAGTTCGGCGCCCTGGCAGCTTCGCCGACACGACCCAAGCGCGGGTTGCTCGAATAAGAGAAGGGGTGCACTTGCCTCGCTCAGTGCGCTGCCAGCTCTCCCTGCGGACATTCGGTTCCGCCTCGGGTTCCCACGGTCCACGCTGACACTGAACCGAAAGATCGGAGCCGCATCTGTGACCGATCCAGTCTGACTACCCGCCACTACGTCCGAGTCCGAAATATGCGGCAATCTTTGGACACTGATCTTGCGCCCGCCCAGGACCAGTTCCTCGGAACGAGAAAAGGCCAGACCGCCGGAGCGGCCTGGCTGTTGGCTTAGGCGGCGTCTTTGGGACCCCAGGGGATGACCGCCTGCAGGGACAGATCGTCCTGGTTCGCGGCCTTGCCGAGGTTGGCGTTGAAGCCGTGGTCGCGGATGGTCAGCGTGTAGTAGTCCGCGCCGGTCTCCTTGTTCTGCTTCTTCCAGATGCCGCCGCACTCGACCAGCTTGCCGCGCGGGGAACGGCCGAGGACGCGGTGCGTGGGGGCCATCGGGTTCGCGCTTGCGACGGGTTCGACCGTGATGTCGAGATCGAAGGTCAGGGTCGAGATGGAGCCGACGCCCTTGGCGGTTTCGATGTCGGCGCTGGTGAATTTGATGCAGTTCGTGGTCATTGCTCTTCTCCTTGTTTGCGTTGCAATGATGGTCACCTTGCAGCTGGCCAAGGCCTGGCCACACCGAAGGCGAAGCGCAGCGGAGAGGGGCAGGCGCCGGTCTTTTTGGCGCGCGAGGAATGGCCCGCAGGGACAGGGGAAAAAGATCGGCGACAACCTTTGTGGACGGGACGACAGCTGCGACCAGCATGTCATGCAAAGCAACACATCGGGAGAAGTGCGATGGCCGCGACTGGAAACTGGGTGAACTGCCAATAGAACGACCGGGGGCGGTGTCTTTTCAGCCCTCTCACCCCGAGCCGCAGCCGGACGGGTTCGCGCTTTGCCGAGCCTTGCCCAACGTGGCGCGCCAGCGCACATCCGCAGGCAAGCTGGTCGAGTGTGGTGCCATCTGACTGAGCGATTTGAAGCAGACCGTCGAAGCATCTGCACCGGGCGCGGTTCATCCCGATTTTGAACGGCCCCTCTTCGGCAGCCCAATCGTTTGCGATTTCTTGCATCGCAATGATCTCCGGTCCTCTGCCAATTGCTGCCAATGCAATCCGGCAGTCGTCGAGCGTCGTCTACGGTCAATGATGGCAGAACAGCATGTCCGGCAATGCGAGGAATACTGCCGGCGGAGGCGCGCTGGACGAGACCATTGAGGCAATCCGCCCCGCCCCAGCGACCGTTACCGAATGGCCGAGATGAAGCGTTGCCACGACCATGCGACGGCTGGTCGGGATGGCTCCGGAGGAGACTGCCCGGCCAGCAGCACGTCGCAGGGAGAGGCAGCGTTTCATCTCGGGGAGGCCGGCTGCGTGCAGCCGGCCGAGTAGGGCGCGGTCCTGACCAAAGGACAGGAGGGGCCATGATCAATGGGACGGGACAGCAGAGGGACAATAGACCTCCTCAACTTCTATCACCCACGGCCACGAGCCGAAAATGGCCGCACTAGTTCCGCACGTAACAACCGTCGCTTTGAAACATTAGGCACCCGAGGAAAACCGATTACTTGCGGTTGCTGTACTGATGTTCGCCACTAGAAGTTGCAATCGCAGGACGGACGCACCACAATATATCTAGAGTCGGCACTAGATGTTCTCTGCCCACCCACAAGCTCCACGAGACGAGGTAAGATTGAAGACACCGATTTTTGTAAGCTTCGACTTTGACAACGACCGACGGCTAAAGGATTTCATAATCCAACAAGCTCGTAGGCCCGACTCGCCGTTCCAAGTCATCGATCACTCGTTGAAGGAAGCAGCTCCCGAGATGAGTTGGGAGGCCAAGGCTTATAGGGCAATCGGTAGAGCCAGGGTTGTGCTCGTCATGGTCGGTCCTCAAACGCACCGCGCGCCCGGTGTATTGAAGGAAATCAAAATGGCCCGGGATCAAGGGAAAAAAGTGGTACAAATCATTGGCTATCGAGACGGAAACTACACTCCGGTCAAGGATGCCGGGCAACTCTATCGTTGGAATTGGGAAAACCTACGAAAAATACTTAGCTAAACGGGCTGCGAACTCACATTAGATCAGTCACGATTCCACCCTAATCCGAGGAACCCAAATGGCCCGTCGCGTTTTCTTTAGTTTTCACTTCAATAACGATCACTCACGCACCCAGCTCGTACGGAATATGAACTCTCTTGAGGGCAACAGTCCCGTGACGCCCAACCGCTGGGAAGAAATCAAAAATACAGGCGAAGCCGCCATCAAGAAGTGGATAAGTGACAATATGGCAGGGAAATCCTGCGTGGTAGTGCTAGTAGGAAGCGAAACAGCATCCCGGCAATGGGTTCGGTACGAAATAAGAAAGGCCTGGGAAGAAGGGAAAGGCGTCCTTGGCATTCATATCCACGGACTCAAAGACTTGAACGGCAATACTTCCACAAAAGGTACCAGTCCCTTTACAGACCTCAAGGTGTCTGAAGATGGCAGACTTGTGACGCTGGGATCAGCTCCGACACTGAAGAATCCTGCCGGAAGCACGAGCAAGGATATCTACGCCAGCATCCAAACTAACATCGAAAGCTGGATTGAAGAGGCAATCCAAAATCGCGCCAAGTACAAATAAGATCACGGACCCAAACTGGGCTTCAGTGCAATCTGAACCAGGAATATCGGCAGACTTTTATTCGGAGCATTATCCACATGAAGAAAGACGTAGAACGCTTTGTCGAAAAGTTTGTCGAAGAAATCCGCTCCGAAAATGCAGCTGTATTCCTTGGTGCGGGTGCGTCCAAAGCTGCAGGACATGTGGACTGGTCGGAGCTTCTTGCGCCGTTGGCGAAAGAGCTTGAACTTGACATCGAAAAAGAGAGTGATCTTGTCGCTTTGGCGCAATTCTACGAAAACCAGACCCGAGACCGGGCGACGATCAATCAGGCGATATTGGATGCGTTGGGTCGAAATGTCGAACCAACCGAAAATCACCGAATACTGGCGTCCCTCGACATCCCGGTTTTCTGGACGACGAACTATGACCGGCTTATTGAGGACTCTCTTCGTGAAGCTGGTAAAATCGCAGATGTAAAATACACGGTTCCCCAGCTCGCAACCACGAGATCGAAGCGACATGCCATCGTCTATAAAATGCATGGTGATGTTGAACACCCGGCCAACGCAATTCTAACAAAAGATGACTACGAAAAGTACTTCAAGACTCACGGCGCATATATTACGGCACTTTCTGGGGACCTGGTCTCAAAGACATTTGTCTTCATTGGGTTCAGCTTCTCTGACCCCAACTTGGACTACATTCTTTCGCGCGTTCGCGTAACGTTTGAGAAGAACCAAAGACGGCACTTTGCATTCTTTAAGAACCGATCACGGCAAGCGGACGAGAGTGACGAAGATTTTAGGCTCGCGCTGACACGACAACGCCTAATGATTGAGGACCTGAAGAGGTTCAACATTCACGCAATCTTGGTGGATGAGTATGAAGAAATCACGGAAGCGCTTCGAGAGGTGGCACGGCGTTTCCGCATGAGAACCATATTCGTTTCTGCTAGCGCATCTGAATTTTCGCCCTGGGGAGAAGACGCAGTTACGGGCTTTATGCGAAAACTCGGTTCGCTGCTGGTTGAGAACTCACTTCGGATTAGCACGGGCCTCGGTCTGGGCGTAGGCAATGCGCTTTTCACCGGAGCCCTAGAGGAGGTGTATAGAAATCTAGATCGCCAGGTAGATGATCACCTGCTTGTTCGCCCATTTCCTCAGTTTGTCGAAGATAAGGATGAACGCGAAAAGTTGTGGAAGACATACCGGGACGATTTCATTCCTTCAGCTGGAATGGCAATTTTCTTGTTTGGAAACAAGATCGTTGAAGGAAAGGTCGTTGAAGCGAATGGGATGGTTTCCGAGTTCGAAATCGCTGCGGAACACGGCCTCGTCTTGCTACCAGTGGGTGCCACTGGTTCCACCGCTGGTGCTCTTGCGAAACGCATACTAGAGGACCCCACATCTTATCCGAGTGTTCCCTCAGAGCTACTGCCACTCATTGAGAAGCTGAATGATCCTGTGACTTCGTTGGACGAACTCCGCCGTTCACACGTGGATCTGGTTCGCATCACCGAAAAGTTCGGAAAGTAACGATCCTTCCCTTGAAGCTGCGGAGAAATACCATGCCAATTTCCATAACAGATATCAGGCTCCAAGCACGAATGGGGGACAGGCGTGTTGCGAAGTCGCTGGCTGAAGCCCAACAGAACAGACTCACTACAGCATTCCTTTGCCATTCCCACCAAGATCGCGACCTCGTGCAGGGCCTGATTAACCTACTGACAAGGGCGGGTTGGCACGTATATGTGGATTGGATGGACAATTCCATGCCGAGTAAACCCAATCGGACAACCGCAGACAAAATCAAGAAGCGCATCAGGGAACTCGACTATTTCCTGTTTCTTGCCACCTCAAATTCAGTTTCTTCGCGATGGTGTCCTTGGGAAATCGGCTATGCCGATCCATACAAGTACCCCGAGAATCTACTGATAATCCCTACGCGCGAGGGTACGGTCACCCATGGGAACGAATACTTGGATCTTTACCGAAGGATTGATGTACGTACGGATGGGAGCTTCGCCGCAGTTGATCCGGGGTCACTATACGGCACCGATTTACGGAATTTGAGGTAATCGGGCATGATTGTCATGATCTCAACCGCTCTGACAACCTGCTAAGGCAACTAAGATCGACCTTGGAAGAACACGCGTCGAGAACCAATAATTCGTGATGCAGATAGGGGTGGAACTTTTCCGAAACAAGGTTTCCAGCATCACCGAAGAGGTCTCGCGCATCTTCCGCCGAAATCCTTCCAAGCACCGCCCGTAGATCGGGGGTTTCGTCCCCGTTCTCCACCAGCAGAAACCCGTCGTGCTGCTCGACTGAAAACCCCTCGCTTCTCAGAGCGAGCGCGAGGGTTGATGTCTTCACCGTACCGACCCGCGTCGCAATGACTGATGTACGCTCGCCGATGCTGCGTATGTTATTGGCCCTAAACCCCAGCTGTTCATAGTGAGCACGCGCTTCCTCGAGCATCATCAAAGAGACTGTGTCCATGTAATCTGGGCTAGAATCCCCCTCGAGCACGGCGAACATTCGGTCGATCACCTTGTCATGAATGTCGCCTGCATCGCCGCCAAAGACGGGAGGCACACCAGCCTTCGCGGGTTTGACGACAATGATCTTTTCACGATCATGGATTTCTTGAACAACCCAACGTCGCCCAGAGAATATTAATAGCATCCCAGGGGCAAGAACATTGTCGATCGGCAGGGTTCCAAGGTCCCGCCCCTCTGCAACCAAACGGAATTCTTCAGGTGTCTGGAACACCGCATAGAAGCTGTAATGCTCAACCAGCTTTTCGCCCGCGGGTCCCAAAAGTAGCAGCCCGCTGCCGGCCTGTTCGATCAAGCCGGTTTCTGGGTGGCCGATTGCACGCAACACATCTGCGAAGACTTCGGTTGTGACCTTCCGAAAAGGGCCTTCGCGGCAGAGCACGTTGTAGACCACGCTTGCAGACGCACCGCCGCGCTGCGCTATGTTTGCACGCAGCCTGCGGCGTTCCTGATCGCTGAGGGACGCGGCAGAAACCTGATCTTCCAGTGCCCTGCGTTCAGGATCCGCGATGCGACCATCCGCATGAGCAACGAACGACCCAAGTGCCAATTCAATCAAGGCGCTTCGATAGCTGTCGGAAACTTCCTCCAATCTTTCGATGGGTTCGCCCAGGCTAAACAGCACTACAGGCTCCTCCGCCTTGGGCGACCGGAGCGCAAACCGAGGGTCGGGCGCCAAACCGAAACCGAGGCGAGCGAGCGCGTCGGCCGCTCCTGTCATCTGCCGTTTCCCGATCTTCTCGTTCGTTTCTCCCTCCAGTCGTCCGATCACTTCCTCAAGCGGCACCAATCCGCCCCGATCGACGATAGTGCTTGCCCAAGATTTCAAGCGGTCCATTTCCTCTGATGGGAAGGCATCCCACAGTTCAGAGGGCAGCAAGGCATGGGCCTCCACGCTTCCGCGGCCATCAGGATTTCGGCCCAGGAAGCGACTGAGCTTGTCGAGGTCGTTCATCACCTCGTCTGCCAACTCCTGGGCTATCTCGACCGGCTTGCGCAGGCCGGAGATATCAGGGACCGGATTGCCATCCACGGTTGGGTTGAAGGTGGCTTCAAACTCGCAGGACGCAGCTCGGTAGGTCGCGGTGAGAACTTTCTTTGGCTTGGCGACCTTCAGGCCGTCCCCAAATCGTTGCGCAAAACGCAAACGAAAAAGAGCTATGAATTCGGCGCGACATCGCATGGCAGGTGTTCGCAGGCTTGTTTCCGGATGGCACATGAACCAACTCAGCAACCAGTCAGCTGTCAGGTTCTCGCCTTTGTCGATCCGGGCGCCGATTGCGTATTTGAGTGAGAACGGTAACTCCCATCCTAAACGCTCAAACATCGGTTTGATGGTGTTCAAGTTGGCGTCTACAAGCGTAGCAACATCAAGGAACTCACCTAGAAAACGCTGAACCAGGCGGTTTTCAGGATAAATTAACTTCAGCCGTTGAACTTCGTCGAAAATATCCTTGGCATCTTCCTTTGACCGGTCGACGAAGAAGCGGCGCTCCAGCCCGTAAAAGTACAGAATTAGGTAACCATAATTGTAGGAGGAATCGTTTTTCCCGCTCGCCAGCCAATCGAGGTAGGTTGCCCGGATCCGCGATGATATGCTGGAGTATGGCGGCCAGCTGGACGTTACGTCTTCAGTTTTGTCAGCACTTACGCTGGAAACCGATTGGCTGGGATCAATGTAGGCATAGCTCTTACGGCGAGACCAGTTGGCAGTTACCATCGGTCGAGTGCCTACATAAATCATTCCGCCGATGTCGCGGCCAGCAGCGTGAGCGGTTTGACCTAAGGGAACCCAACAATTCTCTTGGGAAACGGATGAACGTGCCTTCAGCTTTTGCGTCGATTGTTTGCTCATGATGGCCTCCTCAATGGCGAAAGCTGCAGACTTTCCAGCCCGAACGATTTCAGCGTAGTCCTGCTTTGGTGGGGAATAGGCCTGAACGGCAGCCGGCTCTTTGGACGCGTTGGCTTCGCGAGTTCGTTCGCGCTCACGCTCGATACGCTTGTCGTAGGCACTTGGGCGCGGCACCGGCTCAGGTCGGGGGGGTAGGTTTTCGGAACTCTCCTCAGCTTGCGCCTTTGCAGCGACTTTCCGCGATCTCCGTTTTTCTTGCCACCAGACCAGAATGACGGGAACACCAAATGCAAACAACATCTGGCCGCCAATCGGCCAACCCTGAAGCATTGTGGACACCACGACCATGCATAAGAAAAAATATAGGACGAGAAAGAATGTAATTCGGAAAAACTTGAGTATTGAAGACATTATCGGAACCCTCTCCGAACCACACTATTTTGCACAGCCATCTTTGCAACGACTAACGTCATGGTTGAAGCACTTCCTATGCTTTATGCTTGATTGGGCCGATGACCACATACATCTGTTCGCACCGTTGAGGGCACACCCCCGCCCCAGTGACCGTAACCGGAACGGCCGAGACGAAGCGTTGCCACGACCATGCGACGGCTGGTCGGGCTGGCTCCGGAGGAGACTGCACTGCCAGCGGCACGTCGCAGGGTGAAGTGGCGTTTCAGTTCGGGGAGGACGGCTGCGTGCAGCCAACCGACTAGGGCGCGGTCCTGACCAAAGGGCAGGAGGGGCCAATGTTCCCCTTGAATGCTTCAGCTTAAGAATCAAAAATTACTTCAACGGCAGGGCCATTGAGACAGGCGGAACACACTTTGATTGAGCTGAAAATCGAACTTGTTGGCATCAAACCACCCATCTGGCGCCGTATCCTCGTGCCGAATGACATCAGCTTGGACATCCTGCATTCCGTTCTCCAGGGCGCTATGCCTTGGCAAGACTATCATCTGCATGAGTTCGAGATTGGCGAAGACAGGTTCGAGGCCCGCGACGAAAGTGACGACAGCTGGGACCCAAACGATGGCCGGAAGGACGAAAAGAAGTTTGCTCTTGGAGAGCTGGTCAAGAAAGGCAGTCAGTTCACATATACTTATGATTTCGGCGATGGTTGGCGGCATCTCGTCACCGTTGAGAAGATTAGCAAACCAACCGGAAGACCAGATCTGGACTTTCCCGCCTGTGTTGCCGGAGAGCGAGCGTGCCCGCCAGAGGACTGTGGAGGGCCCTACTCATACGAAGAGTTTCTCGACGCGCTGACCGACAAACACCACCCGGAACATCGCGATACAAAGCAATGGGCGGGCGCGTTCGAACCGGAAGTGTTCAGCGTGCAGCAAGCCAATGCTGCCGTCGGTGCGATGTTTGTATGGGCAAAAGAACGCCACAATCGAAAGTGAAATCTGACTCTGGTTCGGCGCAGCGGCTTCGACAGGGGCACAAAGCGCCAACTTTTCGATCCGGATGGTCGAGCGGTCCTCTGCCAATCTAGGGCATCCACGCCCTGCTTTGCTGTTGAGCTTCAGAGTTGACAAACACCAGTCTCTTTGAGAATTACAGAATTTGTCAATCCTTGACGGACTATCTCACAGGTTTTCACAGAAACAAATGGCGGTCTCTTTAAAAATACATCATTGTGTCGCACATGAGTGGACAAGAGCACGAAAAGCTAAAGAGCCTTCTTGAGGCTGTCCCCACGGGGTTCCTCGTGGACTCCGTCTGGCTTGAGCACCACGGGATAGGCCGGCGTTCGTCCTACGCCTATGTCCAACGCGGCTGGCTGGAACGCCTTGGCCGCGGCGTCTTCCGCCGCCCCTCACCAAGCAGCGCCACCACGAACACCCTCGACTGGAAGACCTGCCTGCTCTCGCTCAAGCACATCATGCACTACCCTCTCCATATCGGCGGGGTGACGGCATTGAGCCTGCAAGGCTATGCGCACTATCTCTCCCTCGGCGACAAGAGCACAGTCTGGCTCTACGGCTCAAAAATCCCCAACTGGCTCGAAAAACTGCCGCTCAACACCGAACTCCGCACACGCAGCGTATCGCTGTTCTCCGACCCGGAGTTGGGTGTCGATGGCGCGCGAGAAAATCAGGGAGAGACAGCATCTTCCCTGCCGTGGGACTGGAAACTGGTGATGTCCTCACCGGAACGCGCGATCTTTGAGGCGCTGGACGAGTTGCCGGATCAAGAGAGCTTTCACACCCTCGACATGGTGTTCGAAAGCCTGACGACGTTGCGACCGAGAACCCTCTCGGCACTGCTCAAAAGCTGCAAGAAGATCAAGGTCAAACGCCTGTTCTTCGTGTTCGCCGACCGCCACGACCATGCCTGGCGCAAGCGTCTCGATCCGGAAGAGTTCGACCTCGGCCGCGGGGATCGCGCATTGGTCAAAGGCGGCAGGATACATCCGCGCTACAGGATCATGGTGCCCGAAGAGTTTGTAGGAAAGGAACGTGGTCATGGCGCGTGAAAACTATGCCGCCCAAGTGGCGCTGCTCGTCCGGATACTCCCATATGTGGCCAAGGAGGAGATATTTACGCTGCAGGGCGGGACGGCCATCAACCTCTTCTATCGCGACCTTCCGCGCCTCTCGGTCGATATCGATTTGACCTATCTGCCCCTCACGGATCGCGCCGAAAGCCTCGTCGAGATCAACGACGCGATGGACCGGATTGCCGCCGCCATCGAAGGCGGCATCACCGGCTCCAAAGCGCAGCGCATTGCCGGCGGTGGCGGCGGCCCACGCGTCTCGTCACTCGGCGACGTTCAGAGCGTTCTGGCAGAAGCTGCAGGAGGCAGGGAAACCGGTGAAAGCTGCTTTGGCTGCGACGGCCAGGAAGCTGCTCAGCGTGCTCAACAGCATGGTCGTGAACGGCACCTACTTCCGGGAAGTTCAGCCAACCTGAATACAGTTGCCGGAAAACCCGGAACGCTTCAGAGCCCCTCTCACCGATACCTGCAACAGCGGTGTGGACCTGCAATTTGACAAAACGTCCCTCGTGTGGTTAAGTGTCCTTGGTCCGGGGACAGAGGACATTTCGTACAAGATGATGAAAAGTCAAGATATTGTCATTTTGCTCAAGCTTGTGAGCCTGCAAAATCAGGAAGATTCCGATCTTCTAGATAGCCCCGACTGGTCCTCGGGTCGCGAAGAGCCTTACTCGGTCCGTGGTCTGGGCAATTCTCTTGGTATCAGCAAGACAGAAGTCAGCGCTTCGCTCAACCGTAGCCTAGAGTCCGGCCTGGCCATAAGGGATCGTAGCTATCGGCGGGTGAAGCCAAATCGTCGTGACCTGTGCGAGTTTATCGCCAATGGTCTGAAGTTTGTCTTTCCGGCGAAACCCGGCGCGCCAGAGCGAGGCGTTCCAACTGGGTTCTCTGCGCCGATGCTCGAAGGTCAGCTCATTAGTGTCGGCCAAGACATCTATGTATGGGCTTATGCGGAGGGTCGAGTGCGCGGACTTTCGATTGAACCGCTGTTCAAATCTGTCCCCGAGGCCGTCCAGAAAGACCAGCGCCTGTACGAATATCTCGCACTGGTCGACGCCATCAGGCTTGGCAAGCAGCGTGAATCCAATCTTGCCGTCGAGCGGCTCAAGCAAAGGCTCCTGAACAAATGACAGTCCAGGGGCAGCTTCTCTATATGCTCGAAACCGTGGCCGAGGCCATCGGGGACGATCTGCGCGATCGCCTTGTATTTGTCGGCGGATGTACGACGGCACTCTTCATCACCGATCCGATCACGCTGGAAGACGTGAGACTGACAAATGATGTCGATCTCATCGTCGACCTGGCCGGTTACGGCGAGTGGATAGAGCTGGAGGAACAACTGTTCGGGAAGGGCTTCACGATTTCCCCGCAGGACGAAGTCATCTGTCGTATGAGACTTGGCGAACTCATCGTCGATTTCATGCCGGACGACGAACGCATCCTCGGTTTCTCGAACCGCTGGTATGCGCAGGGCATCGAAACAGCAGTCTCACATCCGTTGACGGGCGAGCTGGAGATCAAGCATCTGACTGCGCCGCTCTTTATCGCGACGAAGCTCGAAGCCTACCGCGGGCGTGGTGGCGACGACCCGTTGGGGAGCCATGATCTCGAAGATGTCGTAATCGTCGTGGACGGGCGGGAGGAACTTCTTGCTGAAGTTCAAGGCGCAGACGAAGACGTGCGCAACTTTATCGCTTCAGAACTCCGGGCATTCAAAGAACACGCGGACTTCGACAACTTCCTGGAAGGGAATATCAGAGGCCCGGCTGGACGAGTCGACATTGTCCGCGACCGTATCGACGCGCTCGCGAATTGCGATGGCGGTGGCTGAGATGGGAGTAGAGATCAGGTGGCGCAGCGAACAAGGACATCGCACCAATGACAATCGCGATTGTTGCGGGGTTGGACTTCGTGACGATGCTGTTCTTGCTGTTGTGCTCGACGGCTCCTCGAACGGGAAAGCCAGTGGTGCTTTCGCTCGCGACGTGGCGCGCAATCTGATTGACTGGTTCGTCGTTGCGGAAGTCGTGACACCGAAGACCATCATCGACCGTTTGCGCGTGATCCACGCGGAACTTTCACGCACATATCGGCGAGACTCGGCGAGTGTCGTGATTGCACTTATCGAAAGGCAGGGTGCGACCTGCATTCTCCACGCCGGTGATTGTCTTGCAGGATTGGTTCAAGAGACGTCTGACATCGAGTGGTCGATACAGCCGCACACCCTGGCAAACGCCATATCGCCGGTAGCGATTGATGAGCTCGCACGGTCACAGTCGCGTAACCTCCTTACGCGGAGCTTTCGCACAAAACGATTCATGGTTCCCCAAGAGACCGTCCAAACATTCGGGGCAGGTCAGCGCCTGGTTCTCACGACTGATGGGTTCTGGGCCTCACTCGATCCCGAACAGAAGACCGCGTTTCTTCGGGGCGGTGCGTTCCAGCCTTCCGAAGACCGGGATGACTGCAGCGTCCTCACGTTAACTGTCGTCGAAGATCAGCCGGACGAGGTAATCGAAGCGGCCGGTGACAACTTTTACGTCGTAGATGCAAGACCCTAGACCGAGAGTGGCTCGCACGATTTCGTTATTGGAATAAATTAGGTACATTTGGCATCCGTCCGCTCCCCACCCGATCACAATGCGCGGTGCCGGATCATCGCTGCGCCGTGCACCGGTGACCGCATTCTCAGGAATGCTGCCGTTGCTGCGCTGCGCCGCCGAAAGTCGGCTCTCCGCCCACAACGATGAGGAGGGAATGCCTTGTCGCTAATAAATGCACGAGGCTTCGTTCAGAGTAAGTATCCGCCGAAGGCCGCTGACGTGCCCTATTGATCAAACGGGTTTTGGAACTGCTTTTGGTTTGCGGGGTTTTGGGGTCCACTTTTTGGCGAGGCGCTCGAAGTTGTCGAGGATGCGACCGATCTCTGCCTCTTCAGGGTCGAACTTTTCCCCATACCATTCCAGCATCCGATGGTGTTCTTCGTGTTTGAGGTCGGCCATGGCGTCAACGAAGTCGGCGTATCCGGGGAAGCCACCCACATCTTCAGGGGGGCATGCCCCGATGGCCCTGACAAGGCGCGGGTATGCAGCACCCGGGATGGCATCATCGATTTTCTCGACCTTGATCACATGGTGCCAGTTGTCGCCAAAGTCATAGATGTAAAGGATGGTCTTGGTGCCGACATCTTCGAGGACATCCAGCAGGCTGGATTTGTTCGCGGGCAGCGGGCCATCGTAATAGCCGTCAGGGTCTGGCACGCCCCAGCCAACACCGCCGACCCGGAACTCATAAAGGTGGCTGTCGGTCCATCCCATCGCGGCCTGGATCACGTCGTGCAGGCGGTTCAGCTTGATCTTGAGTGGCACATCGAAGCGCCGCAGCACCTGAGGCTCTACATCGGATAATGTCACCTTGAGACGTGCGACCAGTGTCATGCGGCAATCCTTTTCAATTCAGTGGCGGCCTTCCAATGCCAAGGCAGCAATTCATGCACGCGCGAGATCGGGATATCCGGCAGACGGGCGAGCACATCGGCCAGCCAAGCCTGAGAGTCGATGTCGTTCATCTTTGCCGTGACGATGAGGCTATACATGAAGGCTGCCCTGTCGCCACCACGTTCAGACCCTGCAAAAAGCCATGATTTTCTGCCCAATGCGATGCCGCGTAGAGCGCGCTCGGCGGCATTGTTGGTCAGGCAGAGGCGCCCATCATCAAGGAAGGCAGTAAAGGCGTCCCAGCGACCTGTCCCGTCGAGCATGTAATTGATCGCCTTGGCGACAGGGTTGTGCTTTGACATCCGTGCCCGCTCGGCCCGCATCCAGTCATGCAGATCATTGACCAGCGGCGCGACCCGCTGCTGGCGAACTTCATGACGCGCTGCGGCTGACAGGCCAGTGATTTCACGCTCTACAGCGAAGATGGCATCGATCCGCGTCACGGCGTCGAACGCAATGGGCGAGATCTCTTCTGCAACCTTTTTGCCCTTGCGGGCGATGGCTTTGATATCGGCTAGCTCGAAGAACTTGCGCCTTGCATGGCTCCAACACAGCGCAGAGCGCACCGGACCCGGGCTGCGATCTGCCAGATACAGGTCATTGTAGCCGCCATAGACGTCCGACTGCAGCACACCACACCATCCGGCCAGATGCCGGGTCGGATGTTCTTTCCGACGATCTGTTGAGAACTTGAAGAAGGCGGCAGGCGGCGCGCCGCTATCCCATGGGCGGTCATCACGCACATAGGTCCACAGACGCGCGGTTTTTGTGCCACCGCGCGCCAAAAGCGGCACGGTCGTGTCATCACCATGCAGACGGCCGCCGTCCAGCACATGACGTTCGATCAGCGCATGGATCGGGGCCAGCGCGACACAGGCATGACCAATCAGATCAGCCAGAGTGGACAGGCTGAGGTCGATACCTTCTCGTGCAATCCGCTCGGATTGTCTGTTCAGCGGCTGGTGCTGTCCGTATTTATCAAAGGCGATCATGGCGATCAGTTGCGGTCCTGCCCATCCACGCGGGATCGCATGGAACGGGGCGGGTGGCTGGCTGATCTTCTCGCAGGCCCGGCAGGTGAACTTCTCACGGACCGTTTGGATCACCTTCCACTGACGCGGGATCACTTCCAGCGTCTCGGTGACATCCTCGCCCATCTTCACGATGCGGTCCGAACCACAGCAGGTGCAGTTGGTTGGAGCTTCAATCACCACACGTTCGCGAGGCAGATGGTCGGGAAAGGGTTTGCGCACCGGCTTGCGCCGCGTGAAAGCGCGCACGGTGCTGGTCTTATCTGTCGCGGCGGCCTGTTCAGCCGCCAGCGCATCCTCGGTGGCGGTCGCGTCCAATTCCTCAAGCTGCAATTCCAGCTGATCGATCAGTCGCGCACGACCTTCGGAAGAGATGCCGTATTTGTCGCGCCGCAGCTTGGCGATCTCCAGCTTCAACTCCTGGATCATTGCCTCCGTGCAGGATGCCAGGGCGCGGGCCTGTGCCAATTCGGCTTCCGCCGCCTGTGCGCAGGCTTGTGCAGCCTCAGCCGAGGCAGTCTGCGCAGCAAGTGCGGCGCGCAATTCAGCGATCTGCAAGGCGGCATCTGACATGGCAGATGTCTACCATGAACGCCACGAAAGGCCAATAAAAACAGGCGCTTCACCGCAGATTATCCAGCCGTCTTAGGCCTTTGCGTCCAGCGCGGATTACGCCAGTCGATCCCTTCCAGAAGATAACCGAGCTGGGCGGATGATATCGCCACAGCCGTCCCGTCCTGGCTCACAGGCCAGATGAACTTGCCCGCCTCAAGCCGTTTCAGATACAGCGACATGCCAACCCCGTCATGCCAGAGCAATTTCACCAGATCACCTTTGCGGCCTCGAAAGCAGAATATCTCACCGGCATTCGGGTCGCGCCCGAGGCCCTGTTGCACCGACAGCGCCAAGGTGTTCATCCCGCGCCGCATATCCGTCACACCACCCGCGATCCAAACCTTCGTGCCCGCCGGAAACGCGATCATGACCGCACCATCAGGCCATTGAGCAGACGCGCAGCAGCCTCCATGTCGAAGCCGGAGGGGATCGTCACGCGACACCGAGGGCCAAGGTCAATCGTCAATACTGGCACCGGCGGCGCTGGAACATCATCAGGGCCAGAACCGTCTTCGACCTGAAGAACGCGCAAAAATCGTGGGCCAGCCCCAAGCAGCCCATTCTTGTGCCTGTATCGCCAATCGTAAAGCTGTGATCGCGAAATGTCATGGCGCCGTGCGACCTCCGCCAATGTCACGCCATCACAATGGCTTTCCTCAACGATCCGGACCTTCTCATCATCCGTCCAACGGCGACGGCGACCGGTATCAGAGACAGATAAAACTTGCATGCGGGGGGTGTTCTCGTGTGCGTCCATAAGGACACTCCGTAACCGATCAGAACACAACCCATCCAGACGGTCCTCGGCGTAGGTTTACCCCTCATCAAAGTCCTGCAGGTCAAATACCTGAATAACATTCTTGAACAGGACCACCGTTTCATCAAGCGCATCACCGCTCCGATGTTAGGCTTCAAGGCGTTCCATTCCGCTGCAGCAACCGTCGCCGGCATTGAGATCGCACACATGATCCGCAAGGGCCAGTTCGGCACAAATGATCTTTCCGCATTCCAACAGTTCGCGGCCCCTCGCAGCATAATCATTTCGAAAGATTGGACGCCCTCAATCTACCCCGAAGTTTGCGACATAACCTGCGACACTGCCGTCTGTCTCCGGTCAGAACCCTTGCGTCAGCATATCAATGGCGACTGTGATTTCTGAAAACTGTGCGCTGAGGTTTGCCTCCGGCGTCTTCAGAATGGATAGTGGTACCGCCGATATGAACTGCGTGACCATAACATATGGCTTTCCCGCAAGTTCGAACTGCGGATTCAGCCGCTTGGCAGGCTTGGGGGCACTGCCCAGGGACATCAGCGGCACAACGACCCGGGTGTTCAGACCGTCCAAAAGATCGGATTGGACGTCCAAGAGAAAGCCTCGACCGTCTGGGTTGCGGAAGACATCATATCTTGCCATCAGAACTGCCGGAAACGTTCAAGCGGAAGGCCGTGGTCTTCGACATACCTGTTTGAGCTTTCTAGAGCAGAGGCATTTTCAGCGCGCCAGTGTTCGGCACGCACTTGAGCCACAGCGCGCCGAACGCCTTCCTCCGCCGCGCGCGACAGATTCACCTTCAAAGACTTCGCCTCAGACAACAACGCACCGTCGAGCGACAGGTTGGTAGATTTTCTGGGTTGAGTTTGCATGCTCGGCCTCCTTACTGCGATCAGATTACGCCCATAACGGATGCGCGTCAATCATGCGCATCCGTTATGGCTCTGATGTTGGGTTTGGGTAGCCCCTCCTGACGGCACTTATGTGCCAGAATGATTCAGACAAGATCAGAAGGATTTGGGGCATTGCCATGTGTGGAGGTTCAATTCAGCGTCACACTTAGTCTATAATCCACGCCTGAGCTAAGCTGCGGGAACTGTGGCCGTTGCTGACCCTCAGTAAGCTCTGGCACCCTTCCTGAAGTAAAGAGGACAATCTCCTGCAGCGAGTTAAACCCATCTCGATTTCCTACACGGCTGTCGGCCAGACCACCCAACCCTTCCAAAAGGGCCGCTGTAAATGCCCCATGGCCACCACCAAAGCTATCGTCTTCAAAGCTCAGCTGGGAGTGGGCAAAACCTGGTGGTCGACGTGGTAGGGTAAGGTATCGGAACAAGGCGGGACCCACCATGGAAGTAAACATTTTTGTCGAGACGACGTTTGACGATGGAGAAACCAAGAAGCGCAATATCGGTCGACTTCGCCGTGCGCCGGACGAGTTTGGTTCCGAGAGTTTGGGCCTTCTCCTCAATGACGCAAAGACCTTACTGAGGCGTTTGCAGGAGACGATTGTGCAAGATCAGGTCGGTGAAGCAATGGAGGCTCGCCGGAAATGCGATGGCTGTGGCAAACAACGCGCGATCCATGATGATCGAGGCCGTATTCTCGACACTCTTTTCGGGCGAATTCGGGTGAAGTGGCCAAGGCTTCGACGCTGCTTGTGCCAACCGGCTGGGGTCGCGAAATCTGGGCCACAATCACCACTTGCCGGGTTATTCTCTGACCGTGCGACTGCCGAACTTCGGCGCCTGCAGGCTGAATTGGGGGCCAGGCACTCGTTTCGGGAAGCCGCTCGATTAATCGAAATGTTCATGCCCTGTTCGGCTCAATTGAACACGACCGTTCGAAATCGTTTGGGTCGCATCGCCGACGAGCTAGGCCGCGAAAACGTAAGCCAAGGAGACGCGGATACAATCGCTCCGCCATCACCACTGACCGTTTTCCTGGATGGTGCGCACATACGATGTCGACCTGAATACCAGAAACGGCACCTCGATGTTGTAGTCGGCAAGGTTGAAAGCCCCAATATGAGCCGGCGGTTTGGTCTCGTGCAGCAAGCCGCCGGTTCTCCAGCAAAGCAGCTCCGACATGACCTGATCGCGCAGGGCTGGGACGGTCAGAGCAAAGTGACCGTGATTTCAGACGGCGAACCTGCACTGCCGAATTTGGTGAGGCGTGCCGTTCGAGGTCCCGTCACCCACATACTGGACTGGTGGCATATCTCGATGCGGGTCAAGCACATTGAAAATGCGGTGCGGGGACTTCTGCAATCGAAGGGCTTTTCAGGGTTGCCGCTACTCTTCGAGCGACCTGCTGATACACTGCGTTGGCACCTTTGGCACGGCAAAGTGATGACCGCCGCGACAATCCTCAAGGTTCTTCAGATCGATTGCGATCGTCTGCACGCCGAAACCCGAGAATTACGAGAAGCGGCCAAGCGGGTCAAAGCCCGGTGCCAGGACCTCTATTCCTACCTTGCGAACAACTTCGACGCGCTCGTAGACTACGGCCATCGACACCGGAATGGCCTCGCAGTTTCGTCGTCCCGGGCAGAAGGCTGTGTTGATGACATCGGCAACACCCGCATGGGCAAGCGGCGGCGCATGAGATGGTCACCGCGGGGCGCGCAACGGGTTGCCGTCACTCGGGCCGCTGTCCTTGACAGAAGGCTAGGCGTCTCAAAGCGGGCCGCTTAACCACCAAGTTTTGCCCACTCCCGCAGGCCGTCTTGTGCCGGAGCCGCGACCGGCAATGGATTTCGCCCCAACCGGACCGGATTATATATGACGTCGGCGGGGATTATGATCCTGCGGCGCAAATCTTTGATCACCACCAACGCCCCGGCCCCCTGCGTGAAGATGGCCAGCCTTTCAGCTCTTTCGGGCTGATCTGGGCGCATTACGGGCGCGATTATCTGACGACGCTGGGCGTGCCCGCCGATCAGGTTGAGGCGATTCACCACAAGTTTGACACCAATTTCGTCTTGCCGATTGATCTGCTCGACAATGGCGCGATGGAACCATCTGTGGCGGGCCCACTGTCGATCCTGACCCTTCCCACGCTTTTGGGCAGCCTGAAGCCGGTCTTTGACGACGTATCGCCAACGGCCAATGATGACGCGTTTTTCACCACCCTGCCCATTGCCCGACAGTTCGTCGAGGCGCAGATCCGCAATCTTGCCGCCAAAGCACGCGCCGTCGGTATCGTAGAAGAGGCCATCGCCAAGGCCGGCCCATCCCCCATATTGGAGCTGCCAATGGGGATGCCCTATCGCTCGGTGCTGGATCAGGCAGAGGCAGACCATATCCTGTTTGTGGTCCATCCGCGCGGTGACGACTGGACGCTGGGAGGGATCAAGCTGTCGGGCGACACGTTTGAGCAACGCGCCGATCTGCCTGCGGCATGGGCGGGTCTGACGGACGAGGCACTTGAAGCGGCAAGCGGCGTCAAGGGCGCAAAGTTTTGCCATAACGCGCGCTTTATCGCGGTTGCGACAACCCGTGAGGCCATTCTGGAAATGGCCAGGATCGCCGTACAGGATGTTAGTGACGCCCTATAATCAGCCAAGCTGAGCAAGGGCCGCTGCACCACATATCCCGAAATTGCGCCTTCTTTATCAGGCGGCGTTAAAACCGTTTTATGCGGCCCTGTGGTCCTGCCTGAATAAAATCATCGATATTACAGGACCTTGGGGTTTCGGCTTGCGCAAGCGGGGGATGCTTACCCGTCAACAAAATTTCTCTTGCAGAAGGGTGTTTTTTATACAGAATGACCTTGGGAGGCTATCCACAAGAATGATTCTTCATTTCGACCCGGATAACGCGCGTGTCTCCATCAGGTTCGCAACAGATGGGCCATCATTTGCCGCGAGAGGAGACCAGGAGGCGCGCAAGAAGGGGTTGGCCGATGCATGGCGCCGCAACAGACCCCTTGGCCACACAAAGGTTACTACTCTAGGAGGAGAGACATATGTATTGCCAATGCCTACGTGTATTCGGCCAACCGCTTGATGGCGAAGATCGCCCCGACATGGTCCCGCAAGGAACCGAAGTTATCATCCGCGTCACGGCGGCGGGCGTTTGCCACACCGACCTGCATATCCGTGAGGGCGGCTTTGATCTGGGCCACGGGCGTCGGCTCAGCTATGCCGAACGCGGGATGAAATTGCCGATGGTTGCGGGGCATGAGGTGGCCGGTGTCGTTGCGGCCGTAGGGCCGGATGCAGTGGGGGCGGATGGCCAGCCGATTGATACGTCCAAGACCTATGTGGTCTATCCATGGAGCGGGTGCGGCAGCTGTGATGTCTGTAAAACCGGCGCCGAACAGCTTTGTGCCAATCCCAGATTTCTGGGGATCCACCGCGATGGCGGCTATGCCAGCCATGTGCGGGTGGCGCATCCGCGCTATCTGGTGGATGCGGGCAGTATTGCGCCTGAAATCGCGGCACCTTTGGCCTGTTCAGGGCTTACAACCTATGCCGCGCTGAAAAAGATCGCGGCGACGGCAAGCACCCATACGCCGGTGCTGATCGGCGGCGGGGGTTTGGGGCTGATGTGTCTGGAGCTGCTCAAGGCGCAGAACATGAAAATGCCGGTCGTGGTCGATATCGCGGCGGACAAGCGCGAGGCCGCCATGGCCGCAGGGGCCAAAGCGGCCGTTGACCCAACCGATGCGGATGCCTTGCAGCAAGTGCAAAAGGCCTGTGGCGGCACCCCCATGGCGGTGATTGATTTTGTCGGGGCGGAAAAAACTGCCGAATTTGCGATGGATGTGGTGGGCAAGGGTGGAACCATCATCATTGTCGGTCTTTTTGGCGGCGCAGCCCCTTGGGCGCTTCCGATGCTGGCGCTGAAATCGGTCACTGTTCAGGGCAGCTATACCGGCTCGCTGACCGATTTTCGGGAGCTGATGGAGATCGCCCGCACCGGCGTGATCACCCCGATTCCGACCAAGATCTATCCCCTGACCGATGCAGATAACGTGCTGAATATGCTGGAGGGCGGCAAGGTTATTGGCCGGGCTATTTTGGCGAAAACCTAACGACGGCGGCCCGCTCGGGCCGCCGGTCCATAAAACAGGAGGAGCAATCATGAAAAATTATAAAACACTGGCCTTTGCGACAACGATGCTCTGCACCGTTGTATCCGGCCTCACCGCACATGCTGAAACCCTGCGTTATGCCATCGGCTTCCCCCCCGGCGGGGCCGCGACGGACGGGGTTGCCGAGTTCAACGAACGCCTCAAGGCCGAAACCGATCTGGAGTTGAAAGTCTATGAGCTGTCATTGCTCGACCTGAAGGAAACACCCCCGGGGGTGCGCGACGGGATGGCCGATGCGGGCTATATCATCACGCCCTATTACCCGGCCGAGTTTTCGGAAACCAACCTGCCGGCCAATATGTCGATGCTGGCAACGGTTGGCACACCGGCAAAATCCTCGGGCGCGGTTATGGCCGGTGCGATGAGCGAATACATCATGTTGCATTGTGACGAATGTCAGCAACAATATACGGCGCAGAACCAGATTTTCCTCGGAGCGATTGGCACGCCGGAATATGTGCAGCTTTGCACCACCCCGATCCGCAGCATCGCTGATATCAAGGGCAAAAAGATGCGGTCCTCCATGGATGCGATGGGCCGTTGGGCGGAAAGTTTCGGCGGCACCAAAGTATCCTTACCGGCGAATGATATCTATGAGGCGATGTCGCAAGGTGTGGTTGATTGCACCATGATTTCGGCGCCCGAACTGGGCAACCTGCAACTTTTCGATGTCACCAAATACATCACGCTTGGCCTGCCGGGCGGCAGCTTTGCGGGTGTGGGCTCGATGAATGTGAACCTTGATACCTGGCGCGGGCTGTCACCCGAACAACGCACGTCCCTGATCCGGCTTTCGGCGTTCAACTCGGCGGCGATCACGGTGAACTATTACCTTGCCGCAGCACAGGACATTGAAAAAGCACAGGGAATGGGCACCGAAATCATCGCACCCCCAGAAGAGATGCGCAAGGCAACCGAGGCCTTTGTTGCGGCTGATGCCGATGTCATCCGCAAGAGTTTCCAAGACGATTACGGGCTGCAAAATGTCGATGCAAAATACGACACCATCGCTGGTCTGATCGAGAAGTGGAAAGGTCTGACGGCCGAAATCTATGACGACAAAGACGCCATGACAGAGCTGCTCTGGACCGAGGTTTTCTCAAAATTGGATGCTGCAAGCTACGGCATGGAGTGAGCCTTAGGGCGGGCTGATTCATCGGCCCGCCCCCTGAACCGAGAGGTTTTTATGCAAAAAACAGACAAGCTATTGCGCGTTATGATTGCGGTTTACGGGGCCGTGGGTGCGGCCGCGATCTTTTTGATGATGCTGCATATTACGGCCGATGTTATCGGCAAATTCATATTCAACCGTCCCCTGCCCGGCACAACCCCGATTGTCTCGCAATATTACATGGTGGTCGCGGCCTTTTTGCCCTTGGCGATTGTCGAGCGGCTGACGGGCCATATCTCGGTCGAGGTTCTGTTCACGGCCTTTCCGCGCAGGCTGCGGGCGGTTCTGACCCTTTGTGCCACGGCCTTGGGGAGTGTCGTCTTTGCGGCGATGACATGGGCCAGCTGGAATGAGGCGCTCAAGAAATACGCCATGGGGTCGTTCAGCTATGAGCAGGGCGTCAAGATTTTGATCTGGCCGACGCATTTCATCGTGCCTGCCGGAACCGCGTTGATAACGCTGGTACTGTTATGGCGGCTGGCTGCGTTCTTGATGCGAATAGAGGATGCCTCTGCGCTGGCTGTGGGTCAGGCCCATCCACGTCATGAGGGAGCGTCCATTGACTGATATCCAGATCGGTTTTGTCGGCATCGCGATCTTGCTGGCGCTTATTGCCCTGCGCGTGCCCATCGCGATTGCGCTGATCAGTGTCTCCTTTACCGGCATCGGGCTTTTGGTCTCGTTCAAGGCGGCTTGGGGCGCGCTGGGGGTTATTCCCTACAGCTTTACCGCCACATGGCATCTGTCCTCTATTCCGATGTTCGTCTTGATGGGTTTCTTTTGTTTTCACGCGGGGCTGACGACGGGGTTGTTCAAGGCCGCGCGCATGTGGCTTTCGGCCTTGCCGGGTGGGCTGGCGATTGCGGGGGTTCTGGGCTGTGCGGGTTTTGCCGCCGTGACCGGATCCTCCATTGCCTGTGCGGCGGCGATGGGGCGGATCGCCGCGCCAGAGATGTTGCGCTATCGCTATGATCCGGGGCTTGCTACCGGCACAATTGCGGCGGCGGGCACCATTGGCGCGCTGATCCCGCCCTCAATCCTGTTCATCCTGTACGGGATGATTGCGCAGGTACAGGTCAGCCAGCTGTTTCTGGCCGGAACGGTTATCGGGCTGATCACGGTGCTGGCCTATACTTTGGTGATCGTGGTCCGCGTGATGCTGGATCCCGCCCTCGCCCCGCCGGTAGAGGAAGACATCAGCTGGGGCGACCGTTTTGCCGCCCTGCAAGAGGTCTGGCCGGTTCTGGTGCTGGTCCTTGGCGTTTTCGGCGGCCTCTTTGCCGGTATTTTCACCCCGACAGAGGCGGGCGGTGTTGGTGCGTCTATGTCACTGGTGATCGCTTTTGTGCGCCGCTCTATTGATGTCAAAGGGATCTGGTCGTCGCTGATGGAGACGCTGACGATTTCCTCCTCGATCTTTATCATCGCGGTCGGGGCCAGCATGTTGACGCGGTTCTTTACCTTTTCCGGTGTCAGCGATGCGCTGGCCGATGGTGTGCTGGAAATGGGCGTGTCGCCGCTGATGCTGATCTTTGCGATTACCCTGCTCTATCTGGTGCTGGGGATGTTTCTGGAGCCGATTGGCGCGATGTTGTTGACGCTGCCGATCCTGTTGCCGCTGGTCGAAACCGCCGGGATTGAACTGCTCTGGTTCGGGGTGCTGGTCGCGAAACTCTTGGAAATCGGGATGATAACGCCGCCAATCGGGTTGAATGTCTTTGTCCTCAAGGGGGTGATGGCCGAGCGGGTTTCGACCGGTACAATCTTCAGGGGGGTTGCCTATTTCATCATGGCCGACCTTGCGATCATCTGCCTGATGGTCGCCTTTCCTGACATGATCCTCTTCACCCAGAATATGTTGCCATAAAGGGCACGCCACGAAGGAAATATCTTATGCTGACTGATACAAAACTGTTCATCAACGGTGTTTGGCGCCCCGCATCCGATGAGGCCCGCGCCCCGGTCCATAACCCCGCCACCGGCGAGGTGATCGGCCAGCACGCGATGGCAACCAAAGCCGATCTGGAAGAGGCGGTGCAGGCCGCCGAAACGGCCTTTGCGACCTGGCGTGAGGTGTCCGCGATGGAGCGGGGCGCGATCCTGCGCCGTGCGGCAACGGCCCTGCGTGACCGGATGCCCGAGGTGGCGCGGGTGCTGACCCTTGAAATGGGCAAACCCTTGGCCGAGGCCGAGAACGAGCTGCGCACCGCTGCCGATCTTCTGGATTGGTTCGCCGAGGAGGCCCGCCGGATTTACGGCCGTGTGATCCCTGCGCGCAGCCCCGATGTGATGCAGCTTGCCCTCAAACAGCCGATCGGGCCGGTTGCGGCCTTTACGCCGTGGAACTTCCCCTTTTCGCAACTGGTGCGCAAAGTGGCCCCCGCCCTTGCCGCAGGCTGCACGATGGTCGCCAAGCCGCCAGAGGATACGCCCGCAAGCCCCGCCATCCTTGCCGAGATCCTGACCGAAGCGGGGCTGCCTGCGGGCGTGTTGAACTTTGTTTACGGCAACCCGCCCGATGTCGCCAACTATCTGATCCCGCATCCCGCCATTCGCAAAGTGTCCTTTACCGGCTCGGTTCCGGTGGGCAAACTGCTGGCCTCGCTGGCCGGTCAGCATATGAAGCGCATCACGATGGAGCTGGGCGGTCACAGCCCCGTTCTGGTGTTCGAGGATGCCGATATTGAGGCCGCCGCCCGCGATATTGCCGCCTTCAAGTTCCGCAATGCCGGTCAGGTCTGTATCTCTCCGACGCGCATTCTGGTGCAGCGCGGCGTCTATGACCGTTTCGTTGCCGCCTTGAAGGCCGAGGTCGTCAGCATCACCCCCGGCGCCGGTATCGACCCTGCAACGCGTATGGGCCCCTTGGTCAGCAAACGCCGGGTTGAGGCCGTGACCGAGATCATTTCCGAGGCGGTCAGCGCGGGCGCGAAGCTGGTGACAGGCGGGGAACGTGTTGACCATCCGGGGTTCTTCTACCGCCCGACCCTGTTGGAAAACGTGCCGCAATCCGCGCGGATCATGAATGAGGAACCCTTTGGTCCGGTGGCCTTGCTGGCCGCCTTTGACACGGTGGATGAGACCGTGACCGAGGCGAACCGTCTGGCCTACGGTCTTGCGGCCTATGCCTTTACGACCTCGATCCGTACCTCACAGATCCTGCAAAACAAGATAGAGACGGGGATGCTGGCGATCAACCACACCGCGCTTGGCCTGCCCGAATTGCCATTGGGCGGCATCAAGGATTCGGGCTTTGGCTCCGAAGGTGGGCCAGAGGCGATTGAATCCTATGTCTACACCAAATTGGTGACGCAGAAATCCTGATCAAAAGCATGGCCGGCCCCGCAAAATGGGTCGGCCATTCAACGCTTGCCCAAGGTCAGGCGGCAATCCGGGCAATCAGTTTTGCCAGCCCGTCTTGCTGGTCCAGCCCCGCCACGGTTTGCCACAGATCCGCGGCCCCCTCTGCGCCCAACAAAGAGGTGGCCTTATCGCGCAGCCGCCCTTCCAGCACCGCAGGGTCATTCTCGGTCAGGATGTCATATCGGGCGGTAACATCCCCCTGTCCCGCCGTGGTCACCGTCACCTCAGAGGCGCTGTCGGCCAAGCTGTCATCGGCGATCACCTTGATACGGTCACGCAGGGCAACCAGATCGGGACGGGCACAAATCTCGTCGGTATATGTCCCGAGTGCCGCGGTATCGACACCTGTCAGCATCATTGCCGCCGTCAGCCGATAGCTGAATTTCGCCTCCAATCCGGTTGCGGGCGCGGGTTTGTTGCACACCGCAAACCAGCGCGGATGGGTGCGGATGGTGATGGATTGCAGGTCATTGGGCCGGTTTTCATGCAAAGGACCGTCGCGCAGGCTGCGAACCGCCTCTAACATCGCGTGAAGACCGTGGCAGCAGGCGTGGAATTTATACGAGATATTGGGGAACAGCCACGCTTGTCCTAGGTCGTCAAAGGCGCTCTCATCCGCAACCCCTGCATGGGTCGGGCCAAAGCCTTGCACGCCCTCGATTGCGTTTTGCGCCGATTGCGCCCCCGCTTGGGCCAGCAAGGCCGAGGTCACGCCGACTTCGGCCGCAAACCCGGCATTCAGCGGTTTGCCCATCGTTCCGAACTGGCTTTTCAATCCGGCGGCGCGGGTGGCCGTCAGGCGGAACCCCTGCGCCATCTGATCGGCATCGAGGCCCAAAATCCGCCCCGCCGCCGCCATCGCGCCAAATGCGCCAGAGGTGCCGGTCTGGTGAAACCCCGCCTCATAATGTGCGCGGCCAAGCCAGGCCCCCACACGGCAGGCAGTTTCCAGCCCCACGGCCAGCGCCCCCAACAGGGTCGCGCCATTCACGCCCTCGCGCTCGGCCAGGGCAAGGGCTGCGGGTGTCACGGCAACGCTGGGGTGGCCGATATGGCCGAAATGCGTGTCGTCATAATCCAGCGCATGGCTGGTGGCCCCATTGACCAGAGCCGCCGTTGCCGGTGCCACGCGCCCGCCCCGAAACACAGTCGCGCCCGTTTCCATCGCCGCACTGTCCAAGGCCATTTTGCGCGCGGCCTGTGCGACCGGCTCATCCCCACCCGCAATGCCGACTGTGGCCCAGTCAAACAATGAGAGGCGCACGAAATCGCGCATGGCCACTGTCGGATTGATCGGGCCAGCGGCAAAATCGCCAAGTCTGCGGGCGAGTGTCATCGGGGCGTTCCTCTATTTGTTAATGCGGCTGGCAGTATCGCAAAGCGCCGACCGGGCCGCGCGATATTCTGCCACCATGCGCGCGACCACCTCGGCGGCAGGGCTAAGATGTTGTGATTGGCCGACGGATTGGCCCGCGCTCCAGACATCGCTCCACGCTTTGGGGCGGTTTGAATCGGTCTTGGCGCGCATCTTTTGGGGCAAGGCTTGCTGTGCGGCGTCAATATCGACGCCAGCGGCCTCTATGCTGGGGATCAGATAATTGGCGGGGGTGCCGGAAAACATCGGCGTGTACATGATGCCGTCAGCGGCCGCCGCGATGATCATTTCCTTATGCGCAAGCGGGGCCGTGGATTCCTCGGTCGGGATGAAAACCGTGCCCGCATAGGCGAAATCACAGCCCAACACTTCTGCCGCCAGCACCGCGCGCCCGTTGGCAATCGCCCCCGACAGCACAAGCGGGCCGTCGTAAAAGGCGCGCACTTCCTCAATCAGCGCAAAGGGGCTAAGGGTGCCTGCATGCCCCCCCGCACCGGCGGCCACAAGGATCAACCCGTCAACACCTGCGGCCACCGCGCGGCGGGCATGGCGGGCCTTGACCACATCATGAAACACCAACCCGCCATAGCCATGCACCGCCTCAACCACCTTATCGGGCGCCGAAAGCGAGGTGATCACCAAGGGCACCTTATGACGCACTAATGTCGCCAGATCCTCTTCCAGCCGCTCATTGTAATCGTTCACGATCAGGTTCACGCCGTAAGCGGCCGGGGTTTTCCCCGTGGCGTGGCGGTGTGCATCCAGCCGTGCCTCAATCTGGACCAGCCAGTTGTCCAGCTCGGCGGCCGGGCGGGCATTCAGCGCGGGAAAAGTGCCGATAACCCCCGCACAGCATTGCGCCACCACCAGATCCACCCCCGAGGCCAAAAACATCGGCGCGCCGATCAGGGGCAATTCCAATCCCGTTTTCAGAACCTCTGTCGGGCCTTGTGTCATCCTGTTTCTCCCTATGTTCAAAGGCTGTTTTTCAGGTCAGGATTGTGGCTTCGGTCAAGGCTTGCACCGCATCGAGGCTGTTGCCGGGTGCAAGTTCAACCAGACGAAAGCCCGCGGGCGTGACGTCCAGCACGGCCAGATCGGTATAGACACGGCTGACCACCCCAAGGCCCGTCAATGGAAAGCTACAGGTTTTCAACAGCTTCGGGCTGCCGTCACGGTTGACATGCCGCATCATCACCAGAATGGTCGGCACGCCAACCACAAGATCCATCGCACCGCCAACCGCGGGGGGGTATTTTTCGTCCAGCGTGGCCCAATTTGCCAGATCGCCGTTTTCGGCCACCTGATAGGCGCCCAGAACCGCGATATCGATATGCCCGCCGCGCATCATCGCAAAGCTGTCGGTCTGATCGAAATAGGCCGCCCCCGTCGCAGGCGTGACAAAACGTTTGCTGGCGTCGATCAGTTCGGGGTCCTCGGTGCCTGTCGGTGGCACGGGACCAACGCCCAAAAGACCGTTCTCGGATTGATAAAGCACCTCGCGCCCCTCGGGCAGATGCGCGGAGACATGTGTCGGCTTGCCAATCCCGAGGTTGACATAGGACCCGTCAGGAATGTCCTGCGCAACCCGTGCCGCCAATGCGCTATCGCTAAGTGATTTCATGGCCGTACCCCGTATTCCACAACGCCTTGGACAAAGATTCCCGGTGTTATCACCGTTTCCGGGTCCAGCGGTTCCGATGCCAGATGCCGGACCTCGGCGATGGTGTGGCGTGCGCCCATGGCCATCACAGGGTTAAAATTACGCGCCGTCGCGTGATAGCTGAGGTTGCCGTAACGGTCGCCATGCTCGGCACGGACCAGGGCGAAATCGGCATGCAGCGGGGCCTCCAGCACATAGCCGCGCCCGTCGATGACACGGGTCTCCTTGCCCTCGGCCAGACGGGTGCCATAGGCGGTCGGGGTCAGAAAACCGCCAAGCCCCGCGCCCGCCGCGCGGATACGCTCGGCCAATGTGCCTTGGGGGACGACCTCCAGCGCAACCTCGCCCGCCTCATAGCGGCGCTCGAACCAGATTGACCCGGGCGTGCGCGGATAAGAGCAAATCACCTTGGCCACCCGCCCCGCCTTGAGCAGCGTGGCGATGCCCGTCTCCCCCGCGCCTGCGTTGTTGGAAATCACCGTCAGGCCGGTTGTGCCTTGTGCGCAAAGGGCATCGATCAGCCCGAAGGGGATGCCCGATGATCCAAACCCGCCAATCATGATCGATGCGCCATCTGTGATCGGCGCGACCGCCCGCGCCAGATCCGCTACTGTCTTATCCATAAAGCTGCCTCACGTTTTCACGGCGGGTTGCCGTCTGAATTTCAAATTGATCCCGATGGTCGCAACCAGAATCGCACCGCCAAGCAGGCTGGTCGGAAGGTCGGGGAACAAGATCAACACCCCCCCGACCGCCACGGCGATCCGGCTGATTGTGCCAATCCGGCCCACCTTGTAGATCCAGCTTTCAAAGGCCGAGGTGATCGCCCAGATTGCCACCAGCGTCAGGCCGACGCGCTCGATGATCTGCAAGGCCGTGCCCTCCATGATCAGCGCCGGATCATAGACAAAGATGAACGGCAGCACGAACAGCGGCATCCCCAGACGCATCGCGTAAAAGCCGGTCTGCATCGGGCGCGATCCGGCCACACTGGCGGCGGTAATCGCGGCAAGCGCCACCGGCGGCGTGATATAGGACAGCATCCCCCAATAAAGGATGAACAGATGGCTTGCGATCGGATGCAAGCCCGCCTGCACCAAGGCAGGCGCCAAGAGGATCGACAAAAAGATATAGCAGGCCGTCACGGTCATCCCCATGCCCAGCACAAAGCTTGTCACCGCGCCCGCGATCAACATCAGCGCGGTATTGCCATTGGCATAAAGCAGCAATTCACGCGAAAACGCCCCCGCAACACCGGTATAGGACAGCCCGCCCACCACCAGCCCGATCCCCGCCAGCACCGCCACAAGGCCCGCGATATTGCGCGAGGTGTCCTGCACCAGCTCTATGACACGGTTCACCGTCAGGCGGGTTTCCTTGCGAAAAGAGGTCGCGACCAGCATCACAACCGAGGCGTAATAGGGCGCGCGCGCCTCCATCCGCATGATCATCAAGACATAGATCAGCACCGCAAGGCTCAGCAGATAGGGCCAGCCGGATTTCAGCACCGGCCAGACGGGCGGGGTCTCGCTGCGGGGCAGGCCCGCAAGGCCGCGCCGGGCGGCATACATATCGACCTGAAACAGCAGGGCGACATAGAACAGGATCGCCGGAATAAGCGCCGCAATCACGATGCTCGAATATTGCACGCCGAGGAATGACGCCATCACAAAGGCAACCGTCCCCATCACGGGCGGCATCAAGGTGGCCCCGGTTGACGCGCAGGCCTCAACGGCGGCGGCGTAATGCGCAGGATACCCCACGCGCCGCATCGTCGGGATGGAAAACGGCCCCGAGGTCAGGATATTGGAAATCACGCTGCCCGAAAGCGACCCTAGGATGCCAGATCCAAGCACCGCAACCTTGGCCGGACCGCCGCGGGTGTGACCCAAAAGCGCCGAGGCCAGCTCCATGAAAAAGTCGCTGCCCTTGGTGATGACCAGCACCGAGCCGAAAATGACAAAGCCGATGACTAGTTCGGCCACGACCTGCATCGGAATGCCGATCACCGATTCCACGCCCAGAACATGCGCGCGCACCGTGCCCATCAGCGAATATTCCGTCCCCCACAAAAAGCCGGGCATGCTGTCGGCCCAAAGCGGATAGGAACCAAACAGCAACGCGGTGAACAGCAAGACCGTCCCCCCCGCGCGCCGCACCCCTTCGAGTACCAGAAACAACAGGATTGAGGCCATGATATCGGCCATCAAGGGCGCGTCATATTCCCAACCCCGCTGCAAGATATCCAACCCGTGAAACCCAAGCCAACCGGCGCTGGTCAAACTCGCAACCGCCAGGACGGGGTTAAGCCAGAACAGCCGTTCAGGGTGCATGATGCTAAACGGCAATGTCAGGAAAGCGATGGCCAGAAATATCCCGATCAGATAATAAAGATAGGCATTGCCCAAAGGCTGAAACCCGAAAATCCCCAATAAAAACTGTTGGTTGATGGCCATGATGACGCCGATCGTGCCAAGGATCATCGTGATGATCTGCACCACATGTTGCCGTGGACGCTGGGGGGGTACCGTTTCGGCAACGGCATCTTTTGTCGAAACCATAATCTTATCCTGACATTACCTGGAATACCCCCGGCGGTGAAAACCCGCCGGGGGAAAAGAGCGCGCTGCGGATCAGTTCAGCGCGGCAACCACCTCGGCGCGGTGTGCCATCCAGGCCTCGGAGAATGCCTCTTCGGACAAGCCCTCATTGGCGGGCTTGAATTCGGCCCAGGCGGCCAGCAGCGCATCCATGCGCGCGGTGCGCTTGGCGTTCCATGCGTCATCCTCGGCGGTCCAGATACCCTTTTCCTTGAGATAGCGGATCGCCCCTTCGTGGAAGGGAACGTCAATCGCAGGCTTGCCCGATTGCTCCAGCGTCCAGCGCTTCATCGTGGCGGTGCCGTCCTTGTAAAGGTCATAGGTTTCATCCAGCGCCTTGATAAAGGCGTAAACCTCATCTGCGGATTTCCCGGCGGTGGTGGTGATTACCGGATAGCGATAGGCCGCCATCTTGGCGATTTCACCTTCGGGCAGGCCGGCGGCGACATCTTCATCCGATGGGCCCATGATCGGCAGCACCTTAAGAAGCCCCTCCCACCCTTCGGCGTTATCCGCCTCTAGCGGGACATAGAAAATGCCGCGCGGGCTTTCGGCAAGCTCATAAAGCTGGCTGGTGGTGGGGGTGGTGCAGGTCGCATCGGATTCGTTGCGCGTCATCGATGCCATGGCCGAGGCATAGGTCGGGAAGGTGATCACCTCCACATCGTCCAGCGTCAGCCCGCCAAAGGCCAAAATCGCCTCACATTTGACATTCACCGACGGGTTGCCGGCCACAAAGGCGATCCTTTTGCCGCGCGCGTCGGCTACGGTCCTGATGCCTGCATCCTCTGCCGTGATCAAGGTGATGCCTGCGGGACGCCCGGCGACGGCGCGCAGCTCAGTAGGGCCCCAATCGGGGGTGGCGAAATCAAAGGCGCCCTCGGATACGAAAAACGCCTCGGTCGCAAGAAAGGCATAATCGGCGCGGCCCTGCAACAAGGGCTGCAAACGGCCGATGCCGCTGCCCGAGGGTTGGATCCGCACGCGGGTGCCGAACTTCTTGCCAAAGGCATCGGCAATGGCCGAGGCCTCGGCATAGCCGGCCGAGCCGACATCATAAGATGTCCAGACCATCGTGTCCGGCATTTCTTGTGCCATTGCGGCCGGGGCCATCATTGATGCCGCCAGAAAGCCGGTCGCAGCCAGCCCGAGTCGAAAGGTCGTTTTCATGTTATTTTTCCCTGTTGATTCCAGACAAAGCGCCTCACCGATCCTCCATCGGCTTTTATCCGGCATGACCCCTTTGGGGGCCGCACGCCGGACGGCGCTGTGCCTCTCCTCATTTGACCATAAGGACTGGAAGCCATGTTTCAAATGCATTATTGATATATCAGAGATACTCATGAGGCATGAATGGATTTCCGTCAGCTCCGAAACTTTATCCAAGTGGTTGAACTCAGCAGCATTACCGCCGCCGCGGATCATCTGAACATCGCACAGCCCGCGCTGAGCCGACAGGTAAAGGCGCTGGAAGAAGAGTTGAATGTCGCCCTGCTGCGCAGGCATGGGCGCGGGGTCATGCCAACAGAAGAGGGGATCCGGCTGGCCCGCCGGGCGCAAACCATTCTGGAAGATGTTCAGGATCTGGCCAATGACATCTCGGGGCATCGCGCCCCGCTGTCGGGGATGGTCAGGCTGGGCCTGCCGCCGACCGTTTCTGAAATCCTCGCCACACATTTGATCGAGCGGGTGATGCAGATCTATCCGAACGTCAAACTGCGGATTATTTCGGGTTTCAGCGGCCATGTGCAAGACTGGCTCCAACGCGGCAAGATTGATCTGGGGGTTGCCTATGAGGGTCAGCAATCCAATCTGATCAAGGCGCAACCCATTATTATCGAAAAACTTTTCTTCATCCAATCGGCAGCAAAGGGCGCGCAGGACGGTGTCCCGATTGACGCCCATACGGCCCTGCAACAGCCCCTGATCCTGCCCAATCCCGAACACGGCCTGCGCGCGCGCATCGAGGCGATTGCGGCGCGGGAAAACCTTGCCCTTGATGTGGTGTTGGATGTGGATATCCTGACGACCATGCTGGCCTTTGTCGAGCGCGGGTTGGGTGGTACAATCCTGCCGCTTGTCAGTGTGCTGCAACAGGTGCGCGACAAAAAGCTGGTCGCCCGCCCGATAGAGCGTAGCCCGATCGACCGCACCCTGGTGCTGATGTCACCGCTCAACCGGCCAAGTTCCCGACTGACCACCAGCATTGCCGAGTTCATCACCGCCGAGGTCCACCAGATGGTGACCGCCGGCGAATGGCCGGGGACGACGCTCTAGACCCATCCGAAATGTATCAGCGCCCACAAAAAGGCTGACCAGATCATCAGAATAAGGATGGAATAAGGTCCGTTCCAAACAGGGCCGATCACTTCTGCCCGTCGGTCAATGATCGCGGCGGAAATCGCCAGCGTGGTGATAAAGGGCGAAAGCCCCATCACGGCGGTCCAGCCCCCGATAATCGACAGGGCAATTGCGACATTGCTAAGGCCCGGCACCGCCAGCTGCGCCGCAATAGCCCCCAGAACCGAGGCCGTAATAATCGGGTTCACCCCGACAAGTGCCAGTATGAATATCGAAAACGTAAGGCCAAAGGCATAAGAGAAGGCGGACAGACCCCAATGGGCGATCACCTCTCGCAGGGCGTCCATCGGGATCAGCGCCAAAAGAACCACCGCCAAAAACCCGGCCGAGGCAAAGACACCGACCTCTGGCCCCATATTTGCCAGCCGCAGCCAGCTTGTCTGTGCGACCTTGCCGATGCCGCCCAAGATGCCCCGCGACTCGTGGCGCATCGCCGCCCCGGCCCAAAGCACGGCATAGCAGGGCACAATCACAATCAACCCCTGCTGAAAGCTGAGCGAGGTCATCCCATGCAGGACAAAGACCCCCGCCCCCAATGCCAACACATGCCCAAGCAGCAACGCCACCGCCAAGCCGCTTTTGGGCGGCGGCGTGGTGGTCGGCAATCCGCGACCGCGGAACCTTCGGCCCTCATAGGTATCCCAGGCCCAACCAATCGCCGTCAGCACGAATGACATCGCAAAACCTATCGGCCCGAATTGCACATAGGAAATCCCCGGCAACGTCAGCAAGATCGCATTGGTGGCAAATCCGAACGGCGACCAAAGTGCGATCATTGAAAACCCGCGTATCACGGCAAGGGTCATGCGGCGCAAACGGGCCTCTTGAACCTCGGGGGGTAATTGTGCGGTGCCTTCGCGGTCCATCGACTGCTTTGCGATATCCAGCAAAAGCGCCAACCCGCCGAAATTGACCAACACCCCGAAGAGATGACCGCCAAAGGTCATGGACAGATAGCGGCGTGAGGCAGGTTGATTGGTCACCAGCGCCCCCGCCAGCCGCACCTCGGGCGCCAATGCCGCCGCGGATCGCAAGGTCGCCAGCATCGCAATCAGCGCCGCCAGAAACAGCATCCGGTCCAGCCCGCGCCAAATGACATCCGCCGGGACATGCTGCACCATCGCCAGCGCCGCCGCCCCCAGCGAGAGTAGCACCGGCACCCAAGTGCCAATGCCGAACATCTTGCACGACAGGGCCAGAAACCCGACCAACAGCCCCGTGCCAAGGCCGATCACCAGATGCGAGGGCGCGAAAATCTGCATGACCGCCGCGATCATCACCCCCAACATCAAGGCCCGCCGCAGATCGCAGCCAAGCGATAAAAGCGGGACAGAGGGCACCTGCCCCCCCCCTGTTCAGCATCCGCGAAACTGCGGAGGTCTTTTCTCCGCAAAGGCTGCGCGCCCTTCGGCGGAATCCGCGCTATTGAGCAAGGCCGGTTGAATCGATTGCTCATAGTCCAACGCCGCAGCCACATCCCGCGCGAACCAATCGACGATGAACTGTCGTGGCAGGGGCGCGCCCTCGGCCTCTTGCAATGCGATCTCACAGGCACGGCGCAGCACATCGCCCGCATCCGCCAGCACGTCCACCGCGCCCAAAGTCAGGGCTTCCGGCGCATCAATGACACGGTTGGTCAAGAGCAGCCGACGGGTCTGCGCAGCACCGATCCGGGCGGGCATGGTCGCCAGAATACCCATATCGGGGATCAGTCCGATCTTGGTAAAGCTGGCGACAAAACGCGACTCTTTGGATGCGACGATGGTCGGACAGGCCAGTGCGAGGGCAAAGCCGCCCCCGGCCGCCCAACCCTCAACCCCCGCAACCAGCGGTTTGGAAAACCGCGTCATCCGCATCACCAGGTCCTTGATCCGCGAAAACCGTTCGCGGTGCTCGGATACGCTGCGTTCCCCCTGATCGCGGATATCGCCCCCGGCAGAAAAGTTCCCGCCAGCCCCCGTCAGAACGACCGCCCGCACGGCATCGTCGCCCTCGGCCTGCGACAATGCGGCGATCAATTCGACACGGGCGGCATGGCCAATGGGGTTACGGCGCGCAGGCTCATTTATCGTGATGACGCAAAGCCCGTCGGACCGGTATTCGACATCGATGCTCATACGGCCTCCTTATGCTTGAAAATTCCGTTGCCCATGACGATCACATCCCGTTCCACAGCGCGGGTGCGGAATGACCCGTCTGCCCAAACCTCTGTCCGCAATGTTTCACCCGGAAAGACATGCGCCGTAAAGCGCAAATCCATCGCGCCAAAGCGGCTGGCGTCATAATCACACAACACCGCCAGCAAAGCATGTGCCGCACAGCCAAAACTGCAAAGCCCGTGCAGAATGGGCCGCTCAAACCCGGCCTTGGCCGCCACGCGCGGGTCAAGATGCAGCGGATTGGGATCGGCATTCCAGCGGTAGGCCAGCGCCTGTTCGGGCCGCGTGGGGGTGTCGAACACATGGTCGGGCGCGGTACCCGGGAGTTGATGCGGCTTTTTGGCCAGCCCCGTTGGCCCGCCAAAACCGCCATCCGCGCGCAAAAATGTCGTGTTACGACAGGTCGCAAGATGCAGGCCGGTTTCCGCGTCATGCAACTGCTTTTCGCTATAGAGCAACGCGCCCTTGCCCTCTCCCTTGTCGATCAACCCGGTCACGCGGGTCTTGCCGCGAATGGTGCCCGCCATCGGGATCGGGTTGTGCAGGGTCATCCCCTGTTCACCGTGCACCAGCTTGAGGGCGTTGACGCCGGTTTCGGGATTGCCCAACCAGAACCCCGGATGCCCCAGCACATTGACGATGGCGGGCATCACGCGGCGATCATCGGCCAGCCCGTCCACATAGGCCAACTGGCGCAGGTCCATAGGGTCCTGTCCCATGCCGACCGTCAGCCCATAGCGTGCGACCTCCATCGGGCCATAGCTCTGTTGCACTTCGGGGATATCGAAGTTCAGCAGGGTTTCATAATCAATGGCCATCGGCAGCCCCCTCTTGTGCAACTTCAATCACCGCATCCAGCGCATAGGCGCCCTGCCCCTCTGGCATCGCAAGCACAGGGTTCAGGTCAATCGAGCTCAGCCCCTCGCCCGCCCCCGCCGCAAAGACCGACAGGTTAGAGAGCATCTGCGCCAGCGCGTCGATATCGGAAGGCGGCGTGCCTCGCGCGCCCTGCAAGATCGCCGCACTGCGGATCGACAGGATCATCTTACACGCGGTATCGACCCCAAACGGACAGGCCCGCACCGCAACATCATTGAGCAGCTCGACAAAGATCCCGCCAAGGCCGAAGACCGCAATCGGACCGAATGTCGGGTCACGGTTGATCCCCATCAAACATTCCACCCCGCCCGAAAGCTGTTTGGCCACCAGCATCCCCGTCACCGAGGCCTTGGGCGCATGTTCACCAACTGCGGCCATGATCTCGGCATAGGCGGCACGCACCGCATCCGTGTCCTGCAGGTTCAGCTTGACCGCGCCAATGTCGGATTTGTGCAAAATATCCGGCGAGAGGATCTTCATCACCACCGGATAGCCAAAGCCCTCGGCGGCCTCTACTGCCTGATCGGCATCCGTGACGGCCTGTTCGGGGGCGGCGGCAATTCCGGCCTTGGCCAGAATGATCTTGGCCGTCGCCTCATCAGGGTTGCTGGCCGGAAGGGTGACCGGCGCCACAGCGGGCAGATCGGCCTGCGTGGGGTTTTCCATCGACCGACCCAGCCGCAAGACCGTATCCAGCGCCCGCACCGCACGACAAGGATCGTTGAACACAAGGATCCCCGCATCGTCATAATGCTGCAAGACCTCCGGATCGCCAAGCGCACAAAAGGCGATGATCCGGTCGGGATATTCGGCGCGCAGCGGGGCGATGGCATCAAGGATCACTTGCGACATCGCGCGGCTTCCCGCCACATAGGTCAGGAAACACATCACCGCGCCGTAACCGCCATCCTCCAGCGCCGCACGGGTGAATTTTTCCAACAAGGACGGATCATTCAGCGCCTGCGCGGTACAGTCCAGCGGATTGGCCGGCGCGGCATAGGGCAACACCTCGCGCAGCGCCTCTTGGGCGGCATCGGGCATGGCGGGCATCGGCAGGCCGACGCGCTCTGCCTCATCGCTGGCCACAATCCCCGCACCGCCACTGACGGTAATCACGCCAAAGGAATGCTGTTTCGGGAACACCTTTTTAGAGGCGGCATAGGCGATATCCATCATCGATTCCGGATCACGCAGGATGATCGCGCCGTGATCGCTCAGCACCGCATCCGCCACCACCGCATCCCCCGTCAATGACGCCGTATGTGAGGCCGCCGCCCGCGCCCCCACCGCCGAGCGCCCCGATTTCAGCGCCAGCACCGGCTTGCCCGCCGCCCGCGCCGCATCCAGCGCGGCCAAGAGCGCGGGCGCATCATTCACCGCCTCCATATAGGTGCAGATCACATCCACCGTATCGCTTTGCGCCATCCAGCCAATGGCATCGGCCACGGTGATATCGGACTCATTTCCCGTGGTGATCAGAACCGAACAGCCGATCCCGCGATCGCGTGCCAATGCGCCCAGATGTGCGCCGAACGCCCCCGACTGGCTGGCAATGCCAACATTGCCCGACTTGGGAAATCCGGTATCCAGCGAGGATGAAAACGTGCCGTAATAGCCGATATCCACATTGTAGACGCCCAATGTATTCGGCCCAAGCAAGCGCATCCCGTGCTGTTTGGCCAGTTCTTCAAGCGCGTGCTGCGCGGCCAGACCTTCGGCCCCCACCTCGGCAAAACCGGCCGAGAAAAGCGTCGCGGCACGGCAGCCCATACGCCCCAGTGCCTCAATCGTTTCGGGCACCAGCTTGGCCGGAACCGCGATCAGAGCTGCATCCGGCACCTCGGGCAGGTCTTGGACGCTGGCATAACAGGGCAAGCCCTGCACCCTGTCGCGTTTGGGATTCACCGGCAAAATCCGGCCCTTATACCCGGCCCGCAGCATCGCCGCGATGGGCCGCCCGCCGATCCGCGTCACATCATCCGATGCGCCGATGATCGCGACCGAGCGCGGGGCGATCAGCCCGTCGATATCCGAAAAGCTGCTCATAATGTGGCCTCTGACCCGAGGATCGCCGTGCATTGGCTGGAAAGCGTGCCGCCGTTGCCGTGACAAAGCGCAAGGTCACAGCCGTCGATCTGGCGCTCGCCCGCCTCGCCACGGATCTGGGCCACGGCCTCGGCAATCAGGAACAGCCCGTACATCCCCGGATGCACACAAGACAGCCCGCCCCCGTTGGTATTGACTGCCAGCTCTCCGCCCGGCGCGATGCGACCGTCCGCGACAAAGCGACCGCCCTCCCCTTTGGGGCAAAAGCCAAGATCCTCAAGGAACAGGATCGTGTTGATCGTGAAGGCATCATAGAGCATCACCAGATCCAGCTCTTGGCGCGACACGCCGGCCATTTCCAGCGCCCGCGCGCCACTATCAACAGCGGCGGTGGTGGTCAGATCCGGCATCGCCACGATGGAACGGTGGTAATTGGCCGCCCCCGCCCCGAGGAAATAAACCGGCTTGGCCGCCAGATCCTTGGCCCGATCCGCCCGCACCAGAACGCAGGCCGCAGCCCCGTCCGTCACAAGACAGCAGTCCGATTTGCTCAGCGGGTCCGAGATCATCCGCGCCGACAGCACCTCATCCTTGGTCAATGGGCCGCGTGCAAAAGCCTCGGGGTTGAGGTTCGCCCAGCCCCGCGCCGCAAGCGCCACATCGGCCAGATTTTCGCGCGTGGTCCCGTACTGGGCCATATGGCGGCTGGTGGCCAAAGCATAGGCGGTGATCGGGTGGCGCGGCTTATAGGGGGTCTCGTGCCACTGTGGTTCGCTCATGGAGACAAGCGCCCCGCCTGCGGTGCGCTGGTTCGAGCCATAGCAGACCAGCGCCACATCACAGAGCCCCGCCTCCAGCGCCATGGTCGCCTGCAGCAGATGCAGCTCAAAGCTGGAGCCGCCAACATTGGTGCCGTCGAAATAGCGCGGCTTCAGGCCCAGATATTCAACCACGCTCATGGTGGGAAAGGCGTGGCTGCTGGTCGCGGAGAACACGGCATCGACGTCTTGCATCTTTAGCCCGGCATCGGCCACGGCCGCCACGGCGGCTTGTCCCAACAGCTCCATCGCGGAAAAACCGGGGGCCTCCCCCATGCCTGCGGTTGCCATGCCGACAATTGCGCTCTTACCCCTCATTTCGCATCCTCCATCAGATCAAAGACCACACGCGGGCCGTCTTCTGTTGTTTCAACCCGTGCCTTGACCCGCGCGCCGATCGGGGCCGTTTCCACCGCTGGCAAGGTCGACATCATGCGCACGCCCTCATCCAGCTCGATCAGGGCCACATTCCATGAGCCCCCGCGCGCCCGGTTCACCGTGATCGCATAGACCGTGCCGGTCCCCTTGGCGGGCACCCATTCCAGATCGGTCGCCCCCGAGGGCGTCAACACCCGTGGCCAAAACACATATTCACCCGTGCTTTTGGCCCGTTGGATCATAAAGCGGCCCGCCTCCAGATGGGCCTGATAGGCCGCCTGCGGCCCCAGAGTTTCAATCGCTGTCATAGCTCCCCCCTATTCTTTCCAGCCCAGAAACAGATGCGTCTGGGATGTCATTCCGACCGTCTTGCCGTCGCCTCGCGTCATGATGACCTGCAAGACAACCGTGGTCCGGCCAACATGCAACGGCACACAGCGCGCCGTCACCGTGTCGCCCACCTTGATCGGGCGCGTGAAGTTGGTCTTTGCCTCTACTGTGGTGTTGGACACATCGGCAGGGCTGTTGATAAAGGCCGATGTCCCAGCCGCCGTATCGGCCAGCGTCATAAGCGCGCCGCCATGCAGCACCCCGTTGCGGTTGCCCATCTCGGGGGTGACGACCATCTGGCAGATCACCTCTTCGGGGGTGCAGACAACGGTTTTGATGTCCAGAAACGCCGCGAAACGCGATCGCGGCGGCATATCAGCGGCATCGCGTGTTGGATAAGATGCCATGATCAACCCGCCCGATTGGCAAGGGTGCGGCGCGCGATCACCAGTTGCTGGATCTGGCTGGTGCCCTCATAGATGCGCAAAAGGCGGATATCGCGGTACAGACGCTCAATATCATATTCCGCCATATAGCCCGCACCGCCATGGATTTGCAGCGCCCTATCCGCGATCCGGCCCGCGGCCTCGGTGCAGAAATACTTGGTGCAGGACGCCTCAAGGATCGCCTTGCCTTCGCGGTTGAATGTATCGGCAGTGGCGCGCACAAGGGCGCGGGCGGCATGAAGGTCTGCCTGACAATCGGCAAGCATCCCCTGCACAAGCTGGTGTTCCCCGATCGGCTTGCCGAACTGTTTACGCTCCAGCGCGTAATCGGTGGCGATATCGAGCATCCGCTGGCTTTGCCCCACGGCCATCGCGCCGACATGGATGCGGCCACGGTCCAGCACCTTCATCGCGGTGCGGAAGCCCTTGTGCAGGTTCTCCGGCCCGCCGATGATCGCCGATTGCGGCACGCGCACATCGTCGAAAATCACATCCGAGGTCTTGGTGCCGCGCTGGCCCAGCTTGCGGTCGGGCTTGGCCACGGTGATGCCGGGCGTATCGGCAGGCACGATAAAGGCGGAAACCCCATCGGCGCCGGGCTTATCGGCATCAGTGCGGGCAAAGACGGTGAACACACCGGCGCGCACGGCATTGGTGATATAGCGCTTGGTGCCATTGATCACGAAATCATCGCCGTCGCGCCGTGCAGCAGTACGGATACCACCCGCATCCGACCCGTTATCAGGTTCGGTCAGCGCAAAAGAGGCGATGGTGTCACCGCTGGCAATCCCCGGCAACCATTGGTCTTTTTGCGCAGGGGTGCCATCCATCACGATGCCCTGTGCGCCAATGCCGACATTGGTCCCGATCAGTGACCGGAAGGTCAGCGAGGCATAGCACAACGCCTCGATCAGCCGCGCCTCTTGCGGCACATTCAGGCCGATGCCGCCATATTCTTCGGGGGTTGAGAGGCCGAAAAGTCCCATCTCTTTCATCTCGGCAATGATCTCTTCGGGGATCGCATCCTCTTCTTCGACCTGCCGTTCCGCAGGGATAAGCCGTTCGCGCGCGAATCGGCTTACTGTATCTATCAGCTGTTCAAAAACATCATCATCCACACCTACGGCCATCGAATTTCCTCCCATTGGACGGTCTTAATCTAGTCTTGAACTAGCAGGAATATTCTGTATAGTAAATTATATTCTGGTCAGGGAATTATATGACAGACGACCAAAGCCATAAACCCGTCCCCGCCGTGCAGAACGCCATGATGATCATGCGCCTGCTGGCCACGACCAACCGCCCCATGGGCGCCACGCAGATTGCGCGGGAAACCGATATGAACGTCTCTTCGGCGTTCAACATCCTGCGTACGCTTGCGCATGAGGGGTTGCTCAGCTTTGATCCGACAACCAAGGCCTACCGTGTCGGCATGGGGTTGATGGAGCTTGCGGCCCCGCTGCTGGGTGCCAATCCGTCGGATCTGTTGCGCTCGACGCTGAACAATATCGCGCAGGATCATAAGGTGGTGATCGCCCTGTGGCAGATCACCCCGCAAGAGCGGATCGTGCTGATCGACAGGTTCACCGCGCCCAATATCGTGCAGGCCGTGATCGCGCGAAACACCCGTCTGCCGGTGTTTGCCGGTGCGGTCGGGCGCTGTTACGCCGCCACGCTGGGGCTGAGCAAGGCCGCGACCCGCGAAGGGTTCGACGCCGTGCGCTGGCAACAAGCGCCCAGCTTTGACGCCTATTGGCAGGATGTCGCCACCGCCAGGGAAACCGGCTTTGGCCGCGACCGCGGGCAGCTCTTTCGCGGGCTTGATATCGTCGCCTCGGTCGCCCGCGACGGCGCCGGTATCCCCCGTCTGGGGATGAGCAGCATCACCATTGCCGCACAGCATGACGACGCAAGCCTGACCGAGGTCGGCACAGCCCTGGCCGAGGCGGCACAGCTGGTTGAACGCTGTCTTTTCGTGCGCCCGGCGCGCAGCTGAATGACCCATGATCAGACCACATAACGGAGGATATATGTCAGAACCAAAACCCCTTGGCGGAAAGGTCGTCCTTGTAACGGGCGCAGGCGGCGGGATCGGGCGAGCCATAGCGCTGGAGGCCGCAAAGGCGGGGGCTTCGGTTGTCGTGAATGACATCGGCGCATCGCTTGACGGCAAGCGCGAATCCAGCGCCGCCGCCGAGCAAACCGTCACCGAGATCGAAAAGCTGGGCGGCAAGGCCGTGGCCAATGGTGATGATGTGTCCATCCAGGAGGGCGCGCAGGCGATGGTGCGTCAGGCCACAGACAGCTTTGGCCGGCTGGATGCGGTGGTCAATAATGCGGGCATCCTGCGCGATTGCTTCTTTCACAAGATGACCTACGAGGATTTCGACGCGGTGGTAAAGGTCCATCTTTACGGCACCTTCAACACCAGCCGCGCGGCAGCAGATGTGATGCGCGAGCAAGGCTCCGGCAGCCTGATCCATATGACCTCGACCTCGGGGCTGATCGGCAATCTGGCACAGGCCAATTATTCGGCGGCGAAACTTGGCATTGCCGCGCTGTCAAAATCCATCGCGCTGGACCTGCGGCGCTGGAACATCCGGTCCAATTGCATCGCCCCCTTTGCCTGGAGCCGGATGACCTCTTCGATCAAGGTTGACAGCCCCGAACAAGAGGCCCGCGTGAACCGGATGAAGGAAATGGCCCCCGAAAAGATCGCGCCAATCGCGCTTTATCTGGCATCGGATGAGGGCGCCGATACCACGGGCCAGATCTTTGCCGTGCGCAACAACGAGATTTTCCTGATGTCACAGCCGCGCCCCACCCGTTCGGTCCACCGCGGCGAGGGTTGGGATCTGGACAGCGTGCGCAGCCACGCGATCCCGGCACTGCGGGGCAGCTATGTACCGCTGGATGTTTCGGCGGATACCTTTAGCTGGGACCCGATTTAAGCCAAAGACACGACGTTCGAACGGTTTACAAGGCGGCCCCCCAAGGGCCAGCCCTTTGCATTTCGTGTTGCAGCCGCCGAGGGATCGGCGGCTGTTCCATTTTCTACTCGAAAAATTCGCTGAGCCGCATCTTGCCGCGAGCGAGACCGAGCTTCATCGCCGGCGTTTCCTTCGTCTTCGATGAGCCGATCCAGTTGTGCACGAAACGGTAAATTTCGATGATCTTCACCATCGTTTCCGGGTTGTAGAGGTAATGTCGATCCCAGGCCCGACCGTTCCCGCTGGGCGTATGGGCGGGCCGTGCGGCGAAGCGGATATTCGAGCGCACCTTGTGGAAGTAGGCATCGACGCCTCGGAGCGTTGCGAGGCGCATCAGGCGGGCGCGCCGATCCGGTGCCATATCCGCGCGGTCCGTCAGGATACGGATGCGGCGGTGCGGCTCGCTTTTGGTGTGGAAGGGCCAGGCGAAAGGCTCACCAGGCAGATGCTCACGCAGGAGGCCTTCGATGGCCGTGTCGGTGCGTTGCAGCTTCTCCTCCATCTCCAGAGTAGTCCAGGCCGCCTGCGTGAGTCCCGTGGCGAGTTCGAGTGCCGCCTTCCCTTCGCCAACGAGCATATTCCGTTTGTCATTGGACTTGTGCTTGTTGAACTGCACGACGATGACATCGGCGCGCGCCTGCTTCACCCACATCGCGAATGCCGAGACGAAGGACAGCGCCAAGCCTGGATCGGCGTCAAGCACGAAGACAAACCGCTCGCCTCCTTTCCCGAGCATATGGCGCAGGTGAAACGCGTGCGCGAGTTGTGCGATGTCCTGACGCAACAGGGAGCCTCGGTGCGGCAGTTGCAGGTCGAGATCCGCGTCCGGCGCTTCGAGCGGATGGATTTGGACGCCTCTGGTGATCTTGTCCAGGTGCGCCTTGAACTCGGTTTCGGACCAGACCCGAGCCTGGCTCCGGAACGCGCGGGGTAAGGCGAAATCCCCTGCCGCCGTCATTCGCGCCTCGATGTTCGGGAGATCGACGCTCGGGTCAAGGCCAAGATGGGCCGCCATGATATAGCCGGTGTTAGCGTGAGCGGTGCAGAGGTGCTGCACGGCGATCTGCGCCCGCGTCTTCTTGTTCGGCCAGTTGAGGTGCAGCGTCTGGGAATCAGTCGCGAAGCGCCGCCCGACCTTGTTCCAATCCACCGATGCGAAGGAGCCTTCTCGCCGGGCGGTGTGATCGACGACGCGATCGTAGATGAAGTCGATCTTGCGATAGACATCCCGCGGGCAAAGGCCGGTGAAATCGCTGATTTTCGAGATCGGCATCCCGTTCGTGATCATCCAAAGCACCTCGCGGTTCGCGCTACTGCGGTGCTGCTTACGGATGCGCGACCCAACCGTGAATGTGCCCAGGCAGGCCTTGCACTTGTAGCGCTGCGTGCCCGTCGCTGTGCGACCTGACTTTCGATACAAGCCGGTATTCTTGGACAGCTGCTTCTGGTGATTGTCGCAGGTCTCGTTCTGGCAGAAGTCGGGCGGGGGCAGCTCTGGCCGGAAGCGTCCGCGCAGCCGCCGATACTCCTCTACGATCGCTGTGTTGTTCTTAATGATCGACGACTGGCCGCAGACACCACACTTGAAAGTCTTGTCGTTGTCCGAGCCAATGACCTCTCCACCAGGTTGATTATGCTTGACTTTTGCGGGTGGGCATCCTTGTCTTATGTATGGATCAGGCGGCTCTGCGAAGATCTCGCACTGCGGGTTGCGACAGAAGTTGACGTCGATCCCGTATCTCGGATGCGGCAATCTGCGCTGAAGTGCTGGCGAAGAAATAATCGTGGGCGCGAGCATACTTTCTCCCTCGGAAAAAACCACATTTGGTAGCTATCGAGGGAAAGGTTGGCCAAAATCTGGCCAACCTAAGTTTTTCCTGCAACACGAAATGCAAAGGGCTGGCCCCAAGGGCCGTCCTTTGCATTTCGGCCCAAACCGGCCATGCCGATCAGGCATATCTGAAAGGCCATTCAGATATTTGTTAAATGAGTCGCCCTGTCAGACAATCAGGAAAACCCCTCTTGACGCCAAAACACCGAGGAGCCTTCCGTTGTATCAGCACGACGCAAATGATTTCCAAGATATCCGCGATGCGGTCCGCGCCCTTTGCGCAGATTTCCCTGACGAATATCACCGCAAGATCGATGAGCAGCGCGGCTATCCCGAGGAATTCGTGGATGCGTTGACCAAAGCGGGCTGGATGGCGGCGCTTATCCCCGAGGAATACGGCGGATCGGGGCTTGGGCTGACCGAAGCGGCGGTGATCATGGAAGAGATCAACCGCGCGGGCGGCAATTCGGGGGCCTGCCACGGCCAGATGTACAATATGAACACGCTGGTGCGCCACGGATCAGAGGCACAGCGCCAGAAATACCTGCCCCGCATTGCCAGCGGCGAATTGCGCCTGCAATCCATGGGCGTGACCGAGCCGACAACCGGCACCGATACCACCCAGCTAAAAACCACCGCCGTCAAAAAGGGCGATAAGTACGTCATCAATGGCCAAAAGGTCTGGATCAGCCGGGTGCAGCATTCCGACCTGATGATCCTTTTGGCGCGCACCACGCCGCTCTCTGAGGTCAAGAAGAAATCCGAAGGGCTTTCGATCTTTATCGTCGATATCAAAGAGGCGATGAAATCGGGGATGCGGGTGCAGCCGATCCTGAATATGGTCAACCATGAGACCAATGAGCTGTTCTTTGACAACCTCGAAATCCCCGAGGAAAACCTGATCGGCGAAGAGGGCAAGGGGTTCAAATACATCCTGACCGGCCTGAATGCCGAGCGCACGCTGATCGCGGCGGAATGTATTGGCGACGGCTATTGGTTCACCGACCGCGTTGTGCGTTATGTCAAGGAACGTGAGGTCTTCGGCCGCCCGATCGGCCAGAATCAGGGCGTGCAATTCCCGATTGCCGAAGCCTATATCGAGATCGAGGCCGCCAACCTGATGCGCAAAAAGGCTTGCGAACTTTATGACGCGGGCCAGCCCTGCGGCGCCGAGGCGAATATGGCGAAATACCTTGCCGCCAAAGCCTCATGGGAGGCGGCGAATGCCTGCTTGCAATTCCATGGCGGCTTCGGCTTTGCCTGCGAATATGATATCGAGCGGAAATTCCGCGAAACCCGGCTCTATCAGGTTGCGCCGATCTCAACCAACCTCATCCTGTCTTATGTGGCCGAACATATCCTTGGTCTGCCGAGGTCGTTCTGATGCGGCCGCTGGAAGGGATCAAGGTTGTCTCTATTGAACAGGCCGTCGCCGCACCGTTCTGCACCGCGCGATTGGCCGATGCAGGGGCCGAAGTCATCAAGATCGAACGCCCCGAGGGCGATTTCGCGCGCGGCTATGACAGCGTGGCCAAGGGGCAATCAAGCTATTTCGTCTGGCTGAACCGGGGCAAGACCTCCCAGACGCTTGATCTGGCATCGCCCAAGGGCAAAGAGGTGCTGGCCGAACTGCTGGCCGGTGCGGATGTGCTGGTGCAAAACCTCAAACGGGGCGCGCTTGACCGGCTTGGCTTTGGGCCGGAACGGCTGGCACAGGATTTTGCGCATCTGATCTGCTGCTCTATCACGGGTTATGGCGAGGGTGGGCCGATGGCCGATCGCAAGGCCTATGACCTGCTGGTGCAGGCGGAATCGGGGCTGTGTTCGATCACCGGCGGCCCGTCCGAACCGGCCCGCGTTGGCATCTCTATTGTCGATATCGCCACGGGTGCCACCGCCCATGCCGCGATCCTTGAGGCATTGTTACGCCGTGCGGTGACGGGGCAAGGGGCAAATATCTCTATCTCTATGTTTGACGTGATGGCGGATTGGCTGACGGTGCCCCTTTTGAACCATGAAGCGGGCAACAGTCCCAAACGCATCGGCCTTGCCCATCCGTCCATCGCACCCTACGGCGTTTTCACCGCCAAAGATGGCGCGCAGATCCTGTTGTCGGTGCAAAGTGATCGGGAATGGAAAAACCTGTGCAATCTGTTCTTGCAGGCGCCCGACCTTGTGACCGATCCGCGTTTTGCCCGCAACATCGACCGGGTACAAAACCGCGAGGAGACCGACGCAATTATAAGCGCGGCCTTTGCCCGTATGACCGCCCCCCAGGCGGTTGCCGCCCTAAGCCGGGCGGATGTGGCACTGGCCCAGCTGAATGATATGGGCGGGCTGTCCAATCACCCGCATCTGCGGCGCATCACTGTGGAAACCGAGGCGGGGCCGGTCTCCATGCCCGCCCCTGCGCCGATCTGGGGCGATGATCCGCACGGCTTTGGGCCGGTGCCCGCACTGAACCCGTTAGAGGATTAGGGTATGACACTTGATATCGACCATCTGCGCCAATGGATCGGACGCAAAGATCACGCGCATGAGGTTCTGACACCGACGCTGGTGCAACGTCTTTATGCCACGCTTGACCGTCAGGGCCCGACCGAGGAAGGGGCTGACGCGCCGCTGTTGACACATCACTGCCTGTGCCAACCCCTTGTGCCCACGGCGGAACTTGGCCCCGATGGTCACCCGACGCGCGGCGGGTTTTTGCCGCCGGTGCCCTTGCCACGCCGAATGTGGGCAGGCGGCGCGCTGCGGTTTCACTCGGCACCAAGGATAGGCGAGGACATCACGCGTCGCTCGGTGATCGAGGATGTGACCATGAAAAGCGGGCGTTCGGGCGCGCTGTGTTTTGTGACCCTGCGCCATGATTTCAGCAGCCCGCACGGCCCCATCCTAAGCGAGCGACAAGACATCGTTTACCGTGATGCACCAACCGGCAATGCCAATCCTGCGCCGCCCCCTGCCCCCCAAGGTGACGAGCGGCGCGAAATCAGCGCCTCACCGGCGTTTTTGTTCCGCTATTCCGCGCTGACCTTCAACGGCCACCGCATCCATTACGATCAACCCTATGCGCGGGAGGAGGAATTCTATCCCGGCCTTGTGGTTCATGGCCCGTTGCAGGCGATGCTTTTGGCGCAATATGCCGGTGACCTGATGGGCCGCGCGCCGACAGGGTTTTCGTTTCGCAGCATGGCCCCGATTTTCGGCGGGGGCAGCTTTTGTTTACATGCGCAAAGGCAGGGGGACGACCTTATGCTCTGGACCGCCGCACCGGACGGGCCAGTGGCGATGGAGGCACGGGCCAGCTGGGATTAGACCCCGCCACCCCACCTGTCGGGACAAATCATCCGGCCTGCACAAGCACCTGCGGGTTGACGACCAGCGAAAGGTCCAGCCGCCCGTTGATCCCGTCCAGACAGTTTTGCGCCGCCGTCAGCGCCATACGCGCCGCGCCATCATCGCTCATCGCGGCCATATGTGGTGACAAGATGATATTGTCCAGCGCCAGCAACGGATTGTCCATCGACACCGGCTCTTGCGCAAACACATCCAGACCGGCTGCACGAATTTCACCGCTTGCAAGGGCGCGCGCCAAGGCCGCCTCATCCACCACCCCGCCCCGCGCGGTGGAGACAAGCACCGCAGAGGGCTTCATCATCGCCAAGGCCTCCGCCCCGATCAGATTGCAGGTGGCGGGCATCAAGGGAACATGGATGCTGACAACATCGGCCTCTTGCAGCCCCTCGGCAAGGCTGACCTTGGTCCAATTGGGATCATGGCTGCCCGGGCCTGTCGATCTGTTGCAATAAGCGATCCTCATGCCAAAGGCCTCGGCGCGTTTGGCAACCAAGGCACCGATCCGGCCCATGCCCACCACCAAAAGCGTCTTGCCCGCCAGATCGCGCGCGGCCAGCGCATCGCGAAACCCCCAGTCGCCCGCGCGCGTCGCCTTGTCATAGCGCAACCCCATCTTGGTCGCCGCAAGCATCAGGTAAAACGTATGTTCGGCCACCGTTACCGCGTTTTGATCCCCGATCACCGTCAAGGGAATCGCACGGCGGTTCAGCGCCTCAAGGTCGATATTGTCGATCCCCACGCCATGCCGCGAGACGATTTTCAGATTTTGCGCAGCGTCGATATGCGCGGCCGTAAGGGGCAGGGTCCGGACCAGGATCGCGGTCGCGGTCCGGGTGGCGGCGATGACGCCGGCGCTGTCATTCTCGTCAACGATGACCGGCGTGATACCGGGCGTATTTTCCAGAAACGCGATCCCGCGGGGGTGAATATTTCCGATAACTGCAATTTCCATTCAGGGATCTTTCAAAACATTTCAGCTGGCTTTGGTCCGATAAGACCTGTCACGGCAAAAGACCAGATGAAGCGGCGAGGCCGCGGGGGAATTTACGCAGCATCAGCCCCGCTGCGGCACAGCGGCAAAAGCCAGTCTTTGAAACCGGTTGCTGCGGGCGACAGGATTGTCTCCTTGGGGACAACAAGATGATAGGCAAAAGCGCTTTTGAACGTCTGATCAAAGAGCTGAACCAAAACGCCCGCGTCCAGCTCTGGCTGGATCAGGCTAAGGGCCTGCGCCACGCTGAAATCCAACCCTCTGGCCTCGGTTTTCCGGCTGGGCAGCAGCAGCCATGAACCCGATGCGATCCTTGTTGTCGGCTATGTGGAACCTGCCGCCTTTATCTATCGCCAGTCGGTCGAACTGGGCATCGATGTGCCGCGTTTCGGCTTTACCAGCGGCAGCGTGGCCAATTCCTGCGCGTGGCCAATTCCGACCAGATGTAAGGCGTCCGGGACCTGCGCCCGACAGAGCTGACCCTGTTTTCGGCCACCGACAACGGCACCGCCTACCATGAGAATTTCACCCGGAAATTCGGCATCGCGCCCTCGCCAAGCTCCCCCATATGCCTATGACCAGACCTATGCGCAAAAAGACGCGCTAAAGGCCACAGGCGATGTTGACGACACCGCAGCCATTGCCGCCGCCCTGCGCGGTTTAGCGAGAAAAGAGAAGTGAACTGATTGAGATCATTCAACAAATTATCAATGGCATTGCGATTGGCGGTGTCTATGTGCTGATCGCACTTGGCCTTACAACCGTGTTTGGCATTCCGGGCATTGCCCATTTCGCGCATGGATCGGTATCGATGTTCGGCGGCTATCTGACCTTTTTTTCTTGTAACGGGTCAGGGGTTTCCGCTGTTGCTGGTCGGTATGGTTCTGGGGGTCGCGATCGAGCTTTTGGCCTACCGCCCCGTATGAAAGGCCAATCACATCAACGCCTTTATCGTAGCGCTTGGCCTGACGATGATGGTTGAGGGGATCAGCCTGCAATTCTTTGGTGCCGAGCCGATCGTCATTACGACCAATTTCAACCATGTGTTCAACATCGGCGGCGTGACCATTCCCGAATTGCGGCTTTACGTCATTCTGGCGGCGGCGCTGGTCCTTGGCATGACGGTATTTGTCGAGAAAACCAAGACCGTTCAGGCGGCCGGTGCCGTAGCTGAAAACCGTGTTGCACCGCCTTGATGGGGATGCATTTCGGGCTTCCGGTCTGGATGACCATCACCCTTGCGCCCTTTGTGACCGCGATTTTCGCGCTGGCCATCGGCTATCCCGGCCTGCAGGTCAAGGGGCATTACTTTGCCTTTGTCACCTCGGCGATGTTTGCAGGGCTGGCGGGCGCGCTTTATGCCGCGCGGGATTATCGGGCTGCTGGATGTGATCCGCGCCAAGCTGCCACCCTTGAGCGGATCCGTGATTTCGCCGCGCAAGTGGTTGCCCCGCAGCCCGCCGCCTTGGGCCTGATGGCCATCAAGGTTCCAGTCGCGGATGGGGGGCGGGGCCACAGCTATGCCCTAAAGGCCGCGACCTCTTAGGTGTTGGCGGCGGCCGATTTCGGTTTTGCGATGTCGCTCGTCAACACGCATAAACTATCACAATGCGCGGCATCGGAGGTCAAGGCGAAATACCTTCCGGCCTTTCTGGACGGTTGCCAAACTGCCTGCACGGCGCTGACGGAAAAGACCTCCGGCTCTGACTTTGCCGCGATAGCGATGCGGGCGACCAAACTCGAAGGCGGCTGTCGCCGATCCGGTTGCATTGCGCATAGACGATGGCGGTTGAGGCATGGCGCGGGCCGAAACCGATCTGGCGGATGGCCGCGCGACGGGCAACCTGCCTCTGATCCCCGTTTCCGACGGTGTCGGAGAGGTCGTCGCCATCGGCGAAGGTGTCACCCGTGTGGCCCTGGGCGACCGCGTCTGCCCCACCTATTTCCAGAACCGGACCGGCGGCGCGCCAAGCCCTGCCCGATCAATTTCAAACACCAGATGATTGACTGGTGGGGCCCGATCATCCACGACTATTACGCGGGCACCGAAAAGACCGCCTCAACCACAAATGCGCAGGGCTGGACCAGCCTTGGCGATCTTGGCCGCGTGGACGAGGAGGGCTATCTTTACCTCACGGATCGCAAGTCATTCGTGATCATTTCCGGCGGGGTGAATATCTATCCGCAGGAAACCGAGAATGTCCTGCTGGATCATCCTGCGGTTCTGGATGCGGCCGTGATCGGCGTCCCCAATGAGGATTTCGGCGAGGAGGTAAAAGCGATTGTACAGCTGATGCCGGGGCAAGATGGCGCCCCCGCCTTGCAAGACGCGTTGATTTCCCATTGCAGAACGCGGCTTTCTTCCATCAAATGTCCGCGCAGCATCGATTTTCGGACCGATCTGCCGCGCACGGCCACGGGCATGCTGCTCAAACGGATGCTGCGTGACGAATATCGGGTTAAAACAGGAAGCTGATACCGCATAACCGCAAACAAGGAACACGCCATGGATAAACACGCCGCTGACGCCTTTGCCACATTGATGAAAGAGGCCGCCAAGACCCATCCCTTGTTTGCGGGTATCGACCCCCAGAAAACCGCCCAGATGACAGACGATATGACCAAGACCCTTCAGGCAATCCTTTCGCCGCAGGGTTTGGGGAACTGGATGCAAAGCTGGATGGCCTATCAGACCGAGATGGCCCGGCTCGAAGGCCGGCAAGGCTCGGCCCAGAGCCTTGACCGACACCGGTCGTTCAGCGGCGCGACGCCAAGAAAGATATGTCTCCCCTGCCGGGCCAGGTAGATCGCCAGGGCGCAGAAGATGAATCGCGTCGCGCAGCTCTGGGGCTCTTTCCAGACGACCAGAAAACCCGACACAGGCCTCGGCCGCTCGCAGCGCCAGCCGATCCCGCAACAAGGCTTTGGGGACCTCTTCGAGTCCCAACACAAGATGCAGGTGGTTCAGCGCCGCGCCCGACAAAAACGCCACATCTTCAAAGGCTTCAGGACGTGCCGAAGTGACCCATGCGGGCATTCGGGGTATCGTGTCGAGGTCGCTCATGTGATCGGGCCGGGCAAATGTCATGCCGGAAGCCTAAATCGTCGCGGCGCTTTCCACCAGCAAATAGCACATAAACCGCTCCGCCTTGTCGCTCCTCTTTATGTCCAATAAGTTTACATTATCGGACATAAAAAGATACGCTGAAAATCAGTTTAATTTCATCGCTGGATTCACTGGAAAATGGCCGCAGAGGACGAGAAATCGACATCATCAAACTCTGATGCAA
>Ga0208018_100037_pt1 | contig 71024 bp, 76 predicted proteins | sample 31_taG_FD_184105 | JGI IMG/M metagenome (GOLD analysis project Ga0208018, IMG submission 184105) | Marine viral communities from the Gulf of Mexico - 31_GoM_OMZ_CsCl metaG (SPAdes) (version 2) | ecosystem: Environmental > Aquatic > Marine > Oceanic | place: Gulf of Mexico | collected 2015-07-12 | reverse complement strand
CACGGGACGAGCTACATCCAGATCGTCGGCTTCGATGAAGACGGACCGGTGGCCGACGCGATCCTGAGCTATTCGGAATCGACCAACCCCGCCTCGTCGCACTACGCCGACCAGACCGAGGCCTATTCGGTCAAGGCCTGGAACCGCCTGCCCTTCTCGCCCGAGGAGATCGCGGCGGCGCAGCAAGGCGAAGCGCTGCATATCGAGGAATAGGCGAGGTCCGACGGGGCGGCTTCGCGGCCGCCCCTGACACACCTGACACAGTGTCTAGGGGCAGAAAAACTCGGCCCCTTGGAGTGGGCATACGAGCGCGATGTCCGGGAAGGACTGGCGCGGCAGATCGACGGTTTGAAAGAGCGCGCCGAACCTAGCGTGACGGGGCGGTGTAGGACAGCGGCAAGGGCTGCCGCCTTTAAACGCGAACGTCGCAATCTCCGCCTCGGACGAGGTGAACCGCCCCGCCCAAACCTGACAGCGTTTGTAACTGGCGGGCATGCGCCCACTCGCTAGGCTTGTCGCTCCACGATTACTGGGAGTTTCGTGTATGAGCATCGCCACGGCCATCGGCCTCGCCCTTTCACCCGTCCTTGCGCTGCAGAGCGTCACGCTCGTCGACGGGCCCAAGCCCGACGCGAACGGACTGGCCGCCGAGTATGGCAGCGGCGTGTGCCGGATCAGCGTGTTCGGCAAGGACGCCGATGGAGAGAAAATCCGCGCCGAGTTCTCGCGGCGCTTGCGCGACGGCAACCTCAGCGTCTCGCTCTACGGCCCGTTCATCCAGCAATTCAGCGATGCCGACCCGGAAGAGAATTACTCAGTCACGGTCGCGTTCGATACCGGCCGCAGTGCGCCGTCGCGTTCGGGCGGATACGATGTCGGCGGTTTCAGCGAATCGGTGTGGGGCGGCTGGGGCCCGGGCGAAGCCTCGGATGCAACCTACGCCGCGCTGCGGGGCGCAAGCTCGTTCACGGTCAGCATGGATGACTATACCTACGGGCCCTTCACCTGGGGTGGACCTGGGACCGGCACGGGCGCGGTGTGGGCCGCGCTCGACGACTGCGAGACCGAGAACGGCTGATGCTCTCGCGGCTCGTCCCGCCGCTGCTCGCCGTGCTCCTCGCGGCGCTGGCCGGGCCGCTGGCTGCGCAGAATTCTGATGCTGCGGGCGCCAGGGGCGAATGGTGGTCCAGTCTGGAGGCCTGCAGTTCGAGCAACCGCCCGGCGTGCGACCGGGCGGTGGACCTTGCCGGGCAGCTGTTCGGGCGGACCGACCGCGATGTTGCCACCACCTGGATGAAGGCGTGCATGGCGGGGGATCAGGACCGGTGCGAAATCGGCTATCGCCGGTTCAAGAACACCAGCTTCGAAGGCGACGAGCACCCGATATCGCACATGTTCGCGCGCGTATCCTGCTATGCCGGGATGTACGACCTGTGCCGCCCGTGGGACGATTTCGAGACCACCGACCCGGCCAAGCGCGCGCTGGTGATGGCGGACATGTGCATGCAGGGTGCCTCGCCCAACACCTGTTACCGGGCGCTGGCCTTCTTCCGCGACGAGCGGGGTTTCTACAACGCGATCACCTACGACCTCTCCGAAACGCTGTGCGAACGGTATCGCTCGGGCAGCGCCTGCCGGGTGTGGGCGCAGGCGCTGGAGGCCAATTGGGATCATCGCCGCGCCTACCAGTTCCACAAGAAAGCATGCGACAGCGGCTTGCAGGAAAGCTGCCCCGACGCCGCGCGGCTGTGGAAGCGGGTCGATTACGAGAACCGCCAGCAGCAGGCCGCCGAGGAAGCGCGCTGGCGGCGCGAGGCTGCGGCGCGGCAGGCGTCGACCTGGCGATCGCAGGCCTATAGCGCGGGCTATACCTCGCCCGGCAGGGTGCGCGACCCGATCACGCCGTTCGGCAGCTCGGAACGCGATATCGCGAACTGGAAGCGCTACGAATACAACCTGTGCCGGGGCAATCCGGTCAACAAATACTGCTGAACAGGGATTGGGAGCACCTATCGCGATGCACACGCGTCTCGTTCCGTCGATTGCGCTGGGGATGGTCGTGGGGACGGGACTGTGCCTGCCGTCGGCGGCCGCAGCGCGGAACCTCATCCCTTCGGACCCCTACGATGCGCGGGTGATTGCCGCCTATCACTGCAACAAGGCGGTGACGGACGGCGACTACTCGGCAGAGAGGCTCGCGCGATGCAAGGCCGTGTATGACGCGACGGTCGCCTTCGAACGATCGGTGCAGGCGATGAGCGCCGAACAGCGCAGCACCCTCGCCATTGCGAAGGGCCTGTCGATGATGACCGTGGCCGGCGGCTATACCAAGCTGGACGGCGTGTTGAGCGCGCGGGCGTGCAAGGCGGTCGAAGCGATCGACCTCGCACTGACGGGCTACGACCCGCGGGCGCCGAACGGTCTGGAAGGTCTCTACGCCCTGCTGGTAAAGACCCGCGACGCCGCCATCCCGAAGTGCAGGACGGGCGGACACTGGCCGAACTGATCCGAGCGGTTACTCGGCCGCTTCGCGAGGCTCGTCGATCGCCACGCCGCCGCCGGGCGGGGTGCCTTCGGGGAGGTCGCGCCCTTCTTCGGGCAGGTCCTTGCGGGCAACCATGTTGAGATCGGCCGGCCCCAGAATGCGCCCGTCGTGCGCCAGCATGGCGACCGGCCCGATCGGCATCCGGTCCCGCTCGTCGACGATGACCGGGTCCATTCCGACCCCTTCGGTGCCGTATTTGAGGCCCCAGTGCCGCAGCGAGACCATCGCGGGCAGCAGGTCGAAGCCCTTCTCGGTCAGGGCATATTCCACGCGGCGGCGATCCTGTTCGTCCTGCACCCGGTCGAGAATGCCGTGTTCGACCAGCCGGCTGAGCCGGTTGGAGAGGATGTTGCGCGCAATGCCGAGCTCGCTGAGGAATTCCTCGAAGTGGTGAACGCCGTTGAAGCTGGCGCGCAGGATCATGAAACTCCACCGCTCGCCCATCACCTCGAGCGCCGCCGGCAGGCCGCAGGCGCTCAGTTCCATCAGGGGTTCGCGGACGTCTGTACCCATTTCTAGCCTCTCCAGCCGTCAAGCTTACCGCAATTCCGTACGGTCACAAAATTGAAACTCAGTTTTCAGTTGCAACTTGATACCTAAGTCAATAGGTAGTGATTCGCAACCTAAACCTGAACAGTCGCTTTTGCGGTCCGAGGGTTGCCCGATTGAAGATCTAAACCCACCCGTTAGCCCAAGGATTCAGAGATGACCCTTTTCCAGAACACGCTCCGCCAGGCGACCATTGCCGGTGTCGCCCTGCTCACCACCGCCGTCGCCTTCGGCACCGTCGTCACCCCCGCCCCGGCGCAGGCCGAGACGGGCGTTTACTACCGCGCGACGCTGGCGCAGCCGGTCGAAAAGCGCACCGAAGTGATCCGTGGCGGCACCTTCATCTGCTCGGGCACCGTGTGCGTCGGCACCAAGGCCCGCTCGCGCCCCGAACTGGTATGCGAACGTCTTGGCCGCGCCTTCGGCACCGTCTCCAGCTTCTCCTTCAACGGCAAGGAACTCGACGCAGAAGCGCTGGCGAGCTGCAAGGTCGACTGAACATTTGAAGCGACGCGATTCGGGCCCAACCGGGCCCGATGACCGGCTCTCCACCGCCGCATCGCCACGCCCCTCGGCGATGCGGCAAACAAAAAGCCCTCCGGCCAGCAGGCTCGGAGGGCCTTTTTTGTTACGCACGCGAGAAAAGGAGCGCCGGGGCTTCCCCCCGCGCTCCCTTAAATCGAATCAGCGTGCGATGGTCGCAATCACAGGGCGATCAGCCCTGACGCGCCTTCATCCGCTTGTTGGTCTTGTTGATCACATAGGTCCGCCCGCGACGGCGAATCACGCGGTTGTCGCGGTGACGGTTCTTGAGCGACTTGAGGCTGTTGCGAATCTTCATGGCACTACCTGCAGTGAATTGATCTTATCGGAAAAAACAAAGCGGCACCGGAGGACAAGCCATCCGATGCCGTCATCATCGACGCCCATGTATTGCGCACGCGCGGAAAGTCAAGCTCGAGCGCCTCTTCCTCGAGAGCGCGCGGCACGGATTGCATCGCTCGTGCGTTGCCCGCAAGAGAAGCCCCTGTCCAGCCACCGAAAGGCCCGCCCATGAAGGCCCGCACACGAATCGCCCTGCTGTCGCTCCCGCTCGCGCTCGCCGCGTGCGCCACCGGTCGTTCGGCCGAGCCGATCGAGGTGACGCGCTTTGTCGCACCCGAGGCGCGCGCACAACTCGGCGACGCGCGGCTCATGGTCGAAACCGCACCCGGCTCGCCCGAACAGGGCCTTGCGCTGGAGCCTTACAAGGAAGCCGTCGCGCGCGAACTGGCCACATACGGCTATGTCGAGAATGCGCGGCCCTCGGCCGATCAGATCGCCAGCGTCAGCGTAGAGCGCACCGAGCTGGATCGAAACGGCCGGCGCAGCCCCGTCACCGGCAGCATCGGCGGATCGACCAGCCGATACGGCAACAGCGTCGGCGTGGGCGTGGGGATCAACCTTGGCGGCGGCTCTGGCCGGACCGTGGTGACCCGCATGTCGGTCTTCCTGCGCGACAAGACCAGCGGCGAGGTTCTGTGGGAAGGCCGCGCGCGCCTGGTGGCGCCCGCCAAATCAGAACTCGCGCAAAGCGGCCCCGCCGCCTACGCGCTGGCCAATGCGCTGTTCACCGGCTTTCCCGGGAACAGCGGCGAAACAATCGAAGTGGAGGTCAATCCTTGAGCAACATCATCATCGACAGCCGATTCGACAGCGGCAGCATCGACGTGATGACCGTCCATCAGGCGAGCGCGATGCTGCGCCTGAAGCACGACAAAGACAGCGAATTCAAACAGTGGTTCCATTTCCGCGTCGCCAATTGCGGCGGGCGCGAACTGGTGCTGAAGATCGTCGGCCTGAACGACAGCGCCTATCCCGCCGGATGGCCCGACTATAACGCCTGCGTTTCCGAAGACCGCGACTTCTGGGGCCGCGCAACCTCCACCTTCGACAAGGACGAGGAAGGCGGCACGCTGACGATCCGCTACACCCCCACAGGCGACCTTGTGTGGTTCGCCTATTTCGCGCCCTTCTCGACCGACCGGCACCACGATCTGATCGCCGAATGCGCGAGTGCGGAGGGTGTCTCGCACCGCAAGCTGGGCGAGACGTTCGACGGCCAGTCGATCGATTGCCTCGGCCTTGGCGAAGGCGAAACGCAGGTGTGGCTCTATGGCCGCCAGCATCCCGGCGAGAGCATGGCCGAATGGTGGATGGAAGGCGCGCTGCAGGTGCTGTGCGATCCGTCCGATACGCTGGGCCGCGCGCTGCGCCAGAAGTGCCGCTTCAACATCGTGCCCAACTGCAACCCCGACGGCAGCGCACGCGGGCACCTGCGGACCAACGCCAAGGGCGTCAATCTCAACCGCGAATGGGCCGATCCCAGCGCCGAGCGTTCGCCCGAAGTGCTCGCGATCCGCAATGCGATGGACGAAACCGGCGTGCACTTCGCGATGGACGTGCACGGCGACGAAGCGATCGATGCGGTGTTCCTCGCAGGCTACGAAGGCATCCCGAGCTGGAGCGACGAGCATGGCGAGCGCTTCTATCGCTACCAGCGCATCCTCGAACGCCGCTGCCCCGATTTCCAGAGCGCGAAGGGCTATCCCAAGTCGGGCCCGGGCAAGGCCAACCTGACGATCAGCACCAACCAGGTCGCCGAACGTTACGCCGCGACCGCGATGACGCTGGAAATGCCGTTCAAGGACAATGCCGACTACCCGGACGAATTGCAGGGCTGGAGCCCGGACCGCTGCAAGATGCTCGCCCGCGAATGCCTCGGCGCGCTGCTCGAATGGCTGGAGAGCGACGAGGGGTAGGGCCAACCTTCTCCTCCCCCTTGATGGGGAGTTTGGGTGGGGTGTGCCCGGTCGATGGCTGGGAACCCCCACCCCCGGCCCCTCCCCATGGGGAGGGGAGATAAGAGGAGTGACGCGGGTGACACGTGTCACCCGGGTGTCACCCTAAGCAATACTTTGTCTCTCAAGCACTTTTTGCAAGAAGGGTGACACTTCGCGCTTTTTCGCCCCGAGAGAGCCTGTGACGCAGCAGGCGTGTGTGGGGAGAACGACGATAGGAAAGAGCCGCCGCCACGCTAGCCGGTGCGCTTTAAGTAGGAAAATGCTCTGAGACTGTTGGCACAACCTTCTCCTCCCCCTTCAGGGGAAGGCCGGGTGGGGGCGTACTCAGGCCGATGGACCGGAACCCCCTCCCCCAAGCCCTCCCCACGGGGCGGGGAGCGAATGACCTAGTCCAGATGCGCCGGGCCGAAGCCGTGCGGCAGCAGGTCCGACAGGCGCAGTTCCATCACATCTTTCGCACCGACGCACAGGATCGCGGGGTCGGTGCCGCCGAGCTGGGCGATTTCGTTCAGCACCTGGCGGCAGCGCCCGCATGGCGTGATCGGCGCGTCGCCGCCCTTGCCCGCCGGGCCGGTCACCGCGACCGCTTCCAGCCCGCCGCGCCGCCCTTCGGCCAGCGCCTTCGCCACCGCCAGCGTTTCCGCGCACAGCGACAGGCCGTAGCTCGCGTTCTCGATATTTGTGCCGGTGACGATCGCCCCGTCGGCGAAGCGCAGGGCCGCGCCGACCGGGTAGTCCGAATAAGGCGCGTAGGCGTTTGCGGCGGCTTCGCGCGCCGCTGCGATCAGTTCTTCGTCTTTCATGGTCGTACCACCACCCATCCCAACGGGGCCTCGCTGCCCGGCCCGTGATAGCTCTCGTTCGCGGTCCACAGCAGCCACGGGCGGCCGCCATAGTCGGGCTCGAACCGGGTGCGGACCAACCACAGGTTGCGCTCGATCCGCCCGGCAACGCCGTGCGCAGCCTCGAAATCGCGCGTCACCTTGAGGATCGCGGGCTTGCCCGCGTGCGCCTCGATCTGGTTGGCGAGGATCGTCAGTTCGCTGCGAACCTGCCCGCTGGTGATCGGCTCGAGGCAATCCTCGCCCGTATCGCTCAGCTCGATCGCGGGCGGCAGCAGGTTGGCATCGCGCGGCACGATGGTGACGAAGTTCGCGGATTGCCCGTCGGCAGGCACGCAGGGGTCGAATCGATGCACCGCGCCCACTTCCAGCCCCGCCTTGCGCGCGGCGGCGAGGTTGCGGGTGAAATCGCCCGCCTGCTCGCTCTCGCCCGAGGTCGCGGGCAGGTAGACGAAGTCCGCGCCGTTCCCCTTGAGCACTTCGAAATTGATCGCCCCGTCGACGCCCGAAAGATCGACGCCCTGTTCCGGAAACGCGCGTTCCTCGGGTCGCCATTCGCGCATGTCGAGATAGAGCCAGGCCGCCACGCCCAGCGGCGCGACGATCAGCACGGCAAGCAACAGCTTGAGCCACAGCGGGCGTCTGGTCCGGCGTGCCATGATGTCAGCCCCGGATGTGCAAGACGCAGATCAGCGTGAACAGCCGTCGCGCGGTCGCGAAGTCGGTTTCGACCTTGCCTTCCAGCCGGTCGACCAGCAGCTCCGCCGCGCCATTGTGGACGCCGCGCCGCGCCATATCGATCGTTTCGATTTCCTGCGGGGTCGCCTTGCGGATCGCCTGGTAATAGCTGTCGCAGATCGCGAAATAGTCGCGGATCGGGCGGCGGAAGCGTGCAAGGCCCAGCAGGATCGTTTCCAGCTCGGTGCCCTGTTCGTCGAATATATCGAGCGCCAGCCGATCGTCGCGCACCGACAGCGCAAGGTGGTAAGGGCCATCGGCGCCCTTCTCCACCGCGCGCAGCGGCTTGAAGGTGTTTTCCTCGATCAGGTCGAAGATCGCGACCCGGCGCTCCTGCTCGACATCGGCATTGCGCCAGAGGATCGTCGAATCGTCGAGATCGATGTGCGAGATGCGATGGTCAGCCATGGGTTCTGGCTTGCCTTCGCAGAAGCGGGGGGGATCGGGCAAGACCTCGCGTGCATCGATCGCGCGCCTGCTTGTCTGCCTTTTGCACAGGGGGCTGAAAAATTGGCGGCGAGCGATGGCTTGATGCGACTCGCTGCATCGCACACTGTCCCCCGAATGTCCGACGCTCCGCTGCTACTCAATCCGTCCGCCAACGAATCCGCTTCCGGTTCCCTGACCGAAGAGGGCCGCACACTGCCATCCAACGTGGAGGCGGAGGCCGCCTTCCTGGGCGCGATCCTGATCGATAATTCGGTTTACGAGGAACTGCCCAACCCGCTGCGGCCCGAACATTTCTTCGTTCCCGCGCACCGCCTGATCATGGAGCGGGTGCTGACCATGATGGAGCGCGGCGCGACCGCCAGCCCGGTGACGCTGAAGCCCTATTTCGAAGGCAGCGAGCATCTGGAGCAGCTGGGCGGGACGACCTATCTCGCGCGGCTGACGGCGGATGGCCACGGCCTGCTCGCGACCCGGCAGCTGGCCGAACAGATCTACGACCTCGCGCTGCTGCGCGAACTGGTGACCGTGGGCCGCACGCTGGTGAACGACGCGCTCGACACGTCGGAGCGGGTCGAGCCGCTCCGGCAGATCGAGACCGCGGAAGCCGCGCTCTACGAGATTGCCGAGGGGACCAACATCGGCAGCGACGCGAGCACCTTCAAGGATGCCTCGATCGCCGCGCTGAAGCTGGCGCAGAAGGCGATGAATTCGGATCGCGGCCTGTCGGGCCGCACCACCGGCCTCTCGACGATCGACGACAAGACCGCCGGCCTGCACAATTCGGACCTCGTGATCCTCGCCGGGCGTCCGGGCATGGGCAAGACCTCGCTCGCGACCAACATCGCGTTCAACACCGCCTACGAATATCTCAAACAGATGCGCGACGGCGGGCCAGACAGCGGCGGCGCGCCGGTGGCCTTCTTCAGCCTGGAAATGAGCGCGGACCAGCTCGCCACGCGTATCCTCGCCGAACAGGCGGAGATCAGTTCGGAAAAGCTGCGATCGGGCGATATCGGGCGCGACGAGTTTACCCGCCTTTCCGAAGCCAGCCAGCGCCTCGCCGACCTGCCGCTCTATATCGACGACACGCCTGCGCTCACCATCGATGCGCTGCGGATGCGCGCGCGGCGGCTGAAGCGGAAGAACAAGATCGGCCTCGTCGTGGTCGACTACCTCCAGCTGCTCCAGGGCTCGGGCCGCGCCAACGACAACCGGGTGAACGAGATTTCGGAGATCAGCCGTGGCCTCAAGACCATGGCCAAGGAGCTGGAGCTGCCGGTGATCGCACTCTCGCAGCTGAGCCGTGCGGTGGAACAGCGCGAGGACAAGAAACCGCAGCTGGCCGACCTTCGCGAATCGGGCTCGATCGAGCAGGACGCCGACATGGTGTGGTTCATCTACCGCGCCGAATATTACCACAAGGCGCAGATGCCCAACGTGCCCGACGGCTCCGAATCGCCCGACGACGCGCAGAAATATCAGGACTGGATGGAGGAGCACCAGAAACTGGTGAACAAGGCGCTGCTGATCGTCGCCAAGCAGCGCCACGGCTCCACCGGCAACGTGCCGCTGATCTTCCAGAGCGAATACACCAAGTTCAGCTCGCCGAACTATCGCGACTATTCGGACTTCGGCGAGGAGTAGCCTCCAGTTCTCCCCTCCCTTGGGGGAGGGGTCTGGGGTGGGTGTACCGGGCCAGCGGCCGGGGTACACCCCCACCCAGCCTCCCCCTCAAGGGGGAGGAGCTGTGTTTTTGGAATGCTTTCCAGTCCGCCCGAGCAAGGATCGGCGCGCGGATTCACGTTGAAAATTCCGGCGCACACACCTATAGATCATGTCGATCCCGAAATTTAAGTGCATGGAGTGCCTTCGCTTATGGCGCGCGTTACCGTTGAAGATTGCGTCGACAAGATTCCCAACCGCTTCGATCTCGTGCTGCTCGCGGCCGAACGCGCCCGCGAAATCTCCGGCGGGGCGGAAATCACGCTCGACCGCGATCGGGACAAGAACCCGGTTGTCGCGCTGCGCGAAATCGCCGAACAGACCGTGAAGCCCAAGGACCTGCAGGAAAGCATGGTCACCAACCTGCAGAAGATCCTGCCCGACGACGATGACGAGGTCGATGAAATCGGCTCGCTCAGCCAGTCGGCCGAGGCGCTGCGCGTGACTGCGGCCACCCCGACCCGCTCGACCTCGGTGGGCGGCGACTACGAGGGCTGACGCTCTTCATCCAACAGAACACCGGAACGCGGGGCGGAGCTCATCGGAGCTGCCGCCCCGTTTCTTTTTGAGCGCCCCCCTCAAAAAAGGGGGATTTCCCGCAGCGAGTTTTTGCGATGTAACAATCGGGCCAGATGGCACGCGCAGATTCTCGCGAGGAGAAGGGAAGGCATGGCGGTCGTTGCGGTCTACAGCGTCAAGGGCGGGGTCGGGAAGACGACCTTCGCCGCCAACCTTGCGTGGTGCGCGGCCACCCAGTCGAGCCGCCGCACGCTGCTGTGGGATCTGGACGCGGCGGGCGGGGCTGGCTTCCTGCTGGGGGTCGATCCGCGCAAGAAACGGCGCGCGCAAAGCGTGATCGCCAAGGAGATCGATGCGGCCAAGCTGATCCGGCGCACGCAATACCCGCGGCTCGACCTGTTGCCCGCCGACGAATCGATCCGCGCGCTCGACGTGACGCTGGCCGAGATCGGCAAGAAGAACCGCATCGCGAAGCTGACTGCCGCTCTGGTGAAGGACTACGACCGGCTGATCCTCGATTGCCCGCCGGTCCTGAACGAACTCTCCAGCCAGATCGTCCGCGCTGCCGACCTGATCCTGGTGCCGATCCCGCCCTCGCCGCTGTCCGCCCGCGCGCTCGAAACCGTGCGCGACGAGGTGCAGTCGGAAGGCAAGAAGGCACCGCCGATCATGCCCGTGTTCTCGATGGTCGATCGGCGGCGGGCGCTGCACCGCGATTCAGTGGCGAGCGAAAAGGGCTGGCCCGTGGTCCCCGCGTCGAGCGCGATCGAGCAATGCGCCACGCACCTTGCGCCGGTCGGTGCCTTTGCTCCGCGCAGCGATGCCACGCGCTCTTTCAAGACGCTGTGGACACAGATCGAGCGCAAGCTGGCCAAGGGCTAGACCGGCGGCGCGTCATCCATCGGCGCCGCGTCCGGTCTTCTCCTGCAAGGCATCGATCCGCAGCGATGCTTCGGCCTTCGTCAGCGAAGGATCGAACGCATCGCGATCGCCCGCTTCTTCGGCCAGCGTCTTGAGGTAGCTCGCCTGTGCACCGGTCATCGCCTCGTCGCCCGTTGTCCAGTTTTCGGGGGCCTTCTCGGCATTGGATGTCGGGTCGGCCTTCGGGTGTTCGAGATTGGTAGCCATATCTGTCTCCTTTCTTCTCCAACGCCCATTGTTCCTGTTCCGTTCCAAACAGAAGAGGTGGCCAAGCAACGCGTCTGCGGTATGAATCACCGCCATGCCCGACCCTTCCCCCTCCGCCCCACCATCCGACATCGCCAGCCCCGCGGGGGGAATGATGCGCGATCCGGTCATGCGGGCGCTCGCCATATTTCTTGCAGGGATGGCGCTGTTGCTCGCGATCGACCTTGCGAGCGAGCCGCGCGGGCGGATCGGCCAGGACCGCGCGATCGACAGCGCCCTTTCGCAGGGAAACACCGCGCTGACCGATGTGGCCCGTGCGCCCGACGGGGCAGAAACGCCCGAAGCGGCCGAACGGCGCGAGCGCGCGCAGTCGGCGACCTTCTTCCTCGAACAGGCCAGCCTTGCGTGGCGTCGTGGCGACGACACTCCGCCCGATCGGCTGGCGGCTGCGCGGGGCAGCACAAGTGCGCTCGCCTTCCTTGGCAAGTTGTGGGCGTTGGGCTGGCTGCTGCTGCCGCTCGGCATGTTCGCTGCGCGCCTCTCCTGCCCGCGGATCGAGGGGCGCCACCCGCACTGGGCGCTGCTCTACGGAGCCAGCGCGCTTGGCGGATCGGGCGGCATCATCGCGCTGACCGTCGCCATCCATGCGCTCGGCGCGCCGTCGCAACTGGTCCTCGCCCCGCTGGTAAGCGCGATCGTGGTGCTCAATGCGTGGTTTCTGAGCAAATACGCTCGGACAGACAGGGCGGCGACCCTGCTGCGCCTCGCGCCGATCCTGGTGATCCTGACCGTGGCGCTGATGCTGGGACGCGAGATGTTGCTCAGCCTCGCGATCCTGCCCTAGAGGCTCGACCGAAGATTTGCGCCTGCTAGAAAGGCGCCAGGGGGACCGGTGAGATGAGCGAGTTTGGCGACGCACTGGGCACGGCCAGCGAAGGCGGCCTGTTCGCACGCGCCATTTCGCGCGCCACCGGAAGCGGGAAGACCGACGACAGCGGTCATTTCGTCGAAGGCAACTGCCTCAATTGCGGGACGGAACTGGTCGGCAGCCATTGCCACGCATGCGGGCAGAAGGCGCACCTTCACCGCACGCTCTCTGCCGTGGGGCACGATCTGGTGCACGGCGTGCTGCACCTCGACGGCAAGCTGTGGCGCACGCTGCCGCTGCTCGCGTGGCGACCGGGCGATCTGACCCGGCGATATATCGCGGGCGAACGGGCCGATTTCGTGTCGCCGATGGCGATGTTCCTGTTCACCGTGTTCCTGATGTTCGCGGTGTTTCAGGCGGTCGGCTTCACCACGCCGACGGACATATCCGCCCCCGACATGAAGCAGATCGGCAGCGTCCTAGAGAAGGAGCAGTCGCAGCTAAGGGGCAAACGTCAGGAGCTGCTGGCCAGCCTGGAGGAGACCACCGACGCGGCCGAGGCCAGCCGGATCCGCAGTGCCATCGACGAAGTCGATCAGGACATCGCGTCGATCGAGACCGGTCGATCCGTGATCGAGGGCGACAAGGGCGGTAAATCGAACCTGAATATCACTATCGGAAACCCCACCGGCAGCGAGTTCATGAAGCACCTCAACGAAAAGTGGCGCAAGAACCCCGGCCTGATGCTCTACAAGCTGCAATCAAACAGCTACAAATTCTCGTGGCTGCTGATCCCGCTCTCGCTCCCCTTCGTGTGGTTGCTGTTCGCCTGGAGACGCGAGTTCAAGGCGTATGACCACGCGGTTTTCATCACCTACTCGCTCAGCTTCATGTCGCTGGTGTTCATCGTGTTGTCGCTGATGGGCAAGGTCGGCGTGGGCCTGCCGTGGCTGTTCACGATCTTCTCGACCATCGCGCCGCTCCATATCTATCGCCAGCTGAAGCAGGCCTATGGCCTTTCCACCTGGTCGACGATCTGGCGGTTGGTCGTGCTGCTGTTCGCGATCTTTGTAGTGATCGCGTTGTTTCTGCAGATCCTGCTGTTCCTGGGCGCGTTCTAGCTGGCGCTGCCCCAGCCCTGGACCGGGAAGGGGCAGGCGCCAGGACTTCTGGTCAATCGGTTCCGTCGAGCTTGCCGTCGGTAGGCTCGGCCTTTTCGCGCTTCTCGGCCACATCGTCGCGCAAGTCGGCGGACGCCTCGCTCACCTTGTCGGCGGCAACAACGGTCGCTTCTTCAAGCTTCTCGCCCACCACCTCGGCATTGGCGGCGGTGTCGGCGGCGGCGCCTTCGGCAAATGCCTTGCCGTTTTCCTGGGTCTGTTCCGAACAGGCGGCAAGGCCGAGCGAAGCGGCGGCCAGAGCTACGAACATAGCGACATTCGAGCGTTTCATTGTTGGTACTCCCTCGGTGATTCGATCCGGTTAACCATCAGGAGCCAAGCGCGGTTCCCCGTCAAGCCCCCTGCGGGCTCGTACCACCTTCACCGCCGAAGCGCTTGCCCGCCTTGGGCACGGCCGACCCGCTGACGCTGCGCGGCTTGCTCGGCCCCTTGGGCTCGTCGGGCCGGTCGAGCTTGCCGTCCTTGAGCAGCTGGTCGATCTCGTCGCCGGTCAGCGTCTCGAACTCGAGCATCGTCTGCGCGAGCAGGTGCAGCTGGTCTTCCTTGGTGGTGAGGATTTCGGTCGCACGCTTGTGCGCCCCTTCCACCAGCGCGCGGATTTCCGCGTCGATCAGCTTGTTGGTCTCGCCCGAGCCCATCGTGCGCGCCGACTGCCCCATGCCGAGGTAGCCTTCCTGCTGTTCCTCGTACTGGAGCGGGCCGAGCTTGTCGGACATGCCCCATTTGGTCACCATGTTGCGCGCCAGCGAGGTCGCGTACTGGATGTCGGAGCTGGCACCGCTCGACACCTTGTCGTGTCCGAAGATGATCTCTTCCGCGACGCGGCCACCCATGGCGACGGCAAGGTCGGCGTGCATCTTGTCACGGTGGTAGGAGTAATTGTCCCGCTCGGGCAGGCGCATCACCATGCCCAGCGCGCGGCCGCGCGGGATGATCGTCGCCTTGTGGATCGGGTCCGATGCCGGCTCGTTCAGCGAGACCAGCGCGTGGCCCGCTTCGTGATAGGCCGTCATCTTCTTTTCGTCGTCGGTCATCACCATGGAGCGGCGTTCGCTGCCCATCATGACCTTGTCCTTCGCGTCTTCGAATTCCTGCATCGCGACCAGCCGCTTGTTGCGGCGGGCAGCCAGCAGCGCGGCTTCGTTGACGAGGTTGGCGAGGTCCGCGCCGGAGAAGCCGGGCGTGCCGCGCGCAATGGTGCGCGGGTTCACGTCGGGCGCCAGCGGCACCTTCTTCATGTGCACGTCGAGAATCTTCTCGCGCCCTTCGATGTCGGGCACGGGCACCACGACCTGACGGTCGAAGCGGCCCGGGCGCAGCAGCGCGGGGTCGAGCACGTCGGGGCGGTTGGTCGCCGCGATGATGATGATGCCTTCGTTGGCTTCGAACCCGTCCATCTCGACCAGCAGCTGGTTGAGCGTCTGTTCGCGTTCGTCGTTCGAATTGCCGAGGCCATGGCCACGGCTGCGACCCACGGCGTCGATTTCGTCGATGAACAGGATGCACGGCGCGTTCTTTTTCGCCTGTTCGAACATGTCGCGCACGCGAGAAGCACCGACGCCGACGAACATCTCGACGAAGTCGGAGCCCGAAATCGTGAAGAACGGAACGCCCGCCTCGCCCGCGATCGCGCGTGCGAGCAGCGTCTTACCCGTACCCGGCGAGCCGACCAGCAGCGCGCCCTTGGGGATCGTGCCGCCGAGCTTGGAGAAGCGCTGCGGGTCCTTGAGGAACTCGACGATTTCCTCCAGCTCCTCGCGCGCTTCGTCGATCCCGGCGACGTCGTTGAAGGTCACCCGGCCCTGCTTTTCGGTCAGCATCTTGGCCTTCGACTTGCCGAAGCCCATCGCGCCGCCCGCTCCGCCGTTCTTCTGCATCTGCCGCAGCGCGAAGAACGCGATGCCGAGCAGCAGCAGGAAGGGCAGCGACTGCAGCAGGATGTACAGCAGCAGGTTGGGCTCGTCCTTGGGGGTGCCCGAATAGGTCACGCCGTTTTCGTCGAGCAGCTTGGTCAGGCTCGAATCGCTGCCCACGGGGACGGTCGAGAAGGTCTTGTCGTTCTTGAGCGTGCCGGTGATCCGGTCATCGGAAATCTTCACTTCCTTGACCGTCCCGGTCGCCACGCGATCCCGGAAATCGGAATAGCTGATCGTGTCGCCCGCGTTCTGCGAGGAACCACCGAACATCGACACAGCCAGCAGCAGGGCGAGGAAAATCCCGCCCCAGATCATCAGGCTGCGCACCCAGGGGTTGGGTCCGCCGGGGCCGCCGTTGGTACCGTTCGGCCCCTGCCCGTCGGGCGTGTTCTGGTCGCTCATGAAAAATTCGTCCTTTCCCGCAGGGATGTAGGCGCGGGAGGATGAATGACAAGTTGCCTCGTGCGCGCGCTAGAAGCTGAAGGCCCGGCGGGCGAGCCCATCATGCGCAGGCGAGGGCGCGCGCAAGGGCGCGGAAGGCGCGGACTGCCGCGCCGAAGCGGCGTTGCGGATCGGCACGACGCGCGATTCCTCGTGCGCGCGGGCCTCGGCAGGATTATTCTCCGGACGCGGGAGAGCGCGCGGGCTACCGCCCTGCGGCGGGCCTGCCAGGCCCAGTTGTGCCAGCTTCGATTCGAGCGCGGCATGCAGCTGCTCGAACCCCTTGGAAGCGGGCGACCAGTTGGCGAAGGCGGCAATCGGCTCGCGCCGCACCGCGACCTGTTCGACATGCGAGCTTTGCGGGATGACCGGCCAGTTGGCCGCCGCATTCTCGCGCACCCAGCGGTGCAGCTTGCGCCGCTGATCGTACATCGAAAGCACCGGCAGCACGGGTGGATGGCCCGGGCGCTTGGCCAGTTCGTTGCGAATGAAGCCGAACGCGCGCGCGGCCAGCGGCGAGGCGGGCAGCGGGACGACGATCAGGTCGGCCGCTTCCATGATCTGCTCGCTCACCTCGTTGATCATCGGCGGGCAGTCGAGCACGATGCGCGGGTATTCGCCCTTTATGAACGAGAGCATCTGCGCCAGCCGCTTCTTCGCGCCGATGCGCGCCAGCTGCACGGGCAGGTCGCGCAGGCTCTGGTCCGCGCCGATCAGCGAGAGGCGGTCGAATTTCGTAGGTTCGATCAGGTCGCGCGGGGCGCGGGCGTGGTGGAAGGCGGAAATCGCCCTCTGCACCTTGCGCTCTTCATGGCCGAGCAGGAAACCTGCCCCGCCCTGCGGATCGAGATCGTAGAGCAGGGTTTCGTGCCCGCCGACCTGCGCAAAGCGCCACGCCAGATCGACCGCCATGGTCGTTTTCCCGACCCCACCCTTCATGCTGTAGACGGCGATGACGGCCATGTGCGCTTTCCCCCTGCTGTGCGGTCCGAATCGGTTTTTCGGAAATGCCTGACTATCGTTAATCAAACACTGTCCTGCCGCCCATTCAACCGCACAATGCCGCCAAACCCGGGGTGGGACACGCCTACGCGAACAGGTTAACGCAGGGGGTCTGTTGTGCGCTCACCCAGCCCGTACTTCCACCCGGTGCCGAGGCTACAAGGTCACGCGTCACATGCTGCGCGCGATCACCATCTTCATGATCTCGTTCGACCCGCCGAAGATCCGCGTGACCCGGCTGTCGCGGAACATCCGCGCGATGGGGTAGTCGTTGATGTAGCCCGAGCCGCCGTGCAGCTGCAGGCACTTGTCGACCACTTCGCCCTGCAGCTCGGTCAGCCACAGCTTGGCCATGCACGCGGTCGGCACGTCCAGCTTGCCCTCCAGATGCTGCGCGATGCAGTGGTTGACGAAGACCTTGGCGGCGGTCGCGCGCGCCTTCAGCTCGGCGAGGGTGAACTGCGTGTTCTGGAAATCCCAGATCGTCTTGCCGAAGGCCTTGCGCTCCTTGGTGAACGCAAGCGTTTCCTCCAGCGCGCGCTCGATGGTGGTCATCGCCCCCATCGCGATGATCAGGCGTTCCTGCGGCAGCTCGCCCATCAGCTGGTAGAAGCCCTTGCCCTCTTCCCCGCCGAGCACGTTTTCCGCCGGAACGAACACATCGTCGAAGAACAGCTCGCTGGTGTCCTGTGCTTCGAGCCCGATCTTGTCGAGCTTCTTGCCACGCTGGAACCCTTCCGCCCCGTCGGTCTCCAGCAGCATCAGCGAGATGCCCTTGGCCCGCTCGTTCGGGTCGGTCTTGGCGACCACGATGATGAAATCGGCGATCTGGCCGTTGGAGATATAGGTCTTGGCACCGTTGATGCGGTAGCCGTTGCCGTCCCTGATCGCGGTGGTGGTGATCGATTGCAGATCCGATCCCACGCCCGGCTCGGTCATCGCGATCGCGCTGACGAGGTCGCCCGAGACAAGACGCGGCAGGTATTTCTTCTTCTGCTCTTCGGTGCCGTGGCGCACCAGATAGGGCAGGATGATCGTGTTGTGCAGGCTGGCGGCGAAGCCTTCTACACCGTGCTGACCCTGCTGGTCGATCACCACCATCTCGTGCCGGAAATCGCCGCCGTGGCCGCCATATTCCTCGGGCACCGAGGCACCGAGCAGCCCCGCCTCGCCCGCCTCGCGCCAGAATTCGCGGTCGACTTGGCCATCCTCACGCCATTTGAGCACGCGCTTTTCGGGCGCATGCTTTTCGTAGAACTTGCCGACCGCGTCGGCGAAGATGGCGATTTCCTCGTCATCCATGAATTCGGGCTGCGGCACGTCGATTGCGGGCATTTGCGATCCTCTCCAAATGTCTGTTTTGCCGGTGAGCCTATCAAATCGGTTTCGAACTGCAATGGAGTTGCGAGCGGTGTGTGCGCTCGCAAGGGCATTCGTTCATATTGGCCCGCTTACAAGCGCTGATGTTACATTGGTCAGAAAGCGGGAGTTCGAGTCATGGGGTTGGTACAAATGATCGCGATGGCCGCTGCGGCGAGCGCAGCGACGATCCCTTCTTCCTGGCAGCCTGTCGCCTTGGGCGAATGGCAGGTCAGTCGTGAGGGGGAGACCTGCGTGATGATCTTGCCGCTGGGGCCGGAGGAATCGGGCGAGCCGGAGGGCGCATTGGCGTTGTTCGACCGCCCCGACGGGCTGCTTGGGATGACCCTCTCGCGGAGTGGCTGGGCGCTTCCGGAGGAACGCGGGACGATCAAGATCTGGTTCGACAAGGGATACGGGATGCTCCGGCCAATCTACGATCAATTTGCGCAGTTCGATCCGAACGGGGGCAACGGCGTGCTGATAACGTCAGTGGAAAGAAGCTTTTTGCCCTTTGGCGACCTCGAACGGTCCATCGACGTGGTGATCGACGGCGACACCCTCGACGGACCGCAGCGAGTCACGATCCCGCTAGCCAACGCCGAGAGCGCGAGGGAGCAGATGGACGCCTGTCGCGCGGCGGCCTGAGCGCGGGTCCGCTTCAGGACACGGCTCCCGCTTCCCGCAAGTCTGCGATGTCGGCCTCGGCGAGACCCAACGCGCTGAGGATTGCGTCACTGTCGTCGCCCGGCATGGGCGCGGGTGCGGGCCTCTCGGTCGCCGTGCCCGAATAGCGTGGCGCAGGCGCGGGCTGTGGGCTGTCCGCCACCTCTACGAAGGTCTCCCGCGCGACGTTATGCGGATGCTCGCGCGCCTCGCTCATGGTGAGCACCGGTGCGTAACAGACGTCGGAGTGCTCCAGCAGCGCATCCCATTCGGCGCGGGTCTTGCGCTTGAAGATCGCGGCGAGCTTGTCCTTGAGCGCGGGCCACTGCGCCGGGTTCATCTGCGCGTCGAAGTCCGGGTCTTCCGCCAGCCCCAGCCGCGCGCGCAGCTCGGCATAGAATTGCGGCTCGATGCTGCCGATGCTGACGAACTTGCCGTCTGCGGTCTCGTAAGTGTCGTAGAAATGCGCGCCGGTATCGAGCAGGTTGGCACCCAGATCCTCGCGCCAGATACCCTGGTTGGCCATCCCGTGGATCATCGCCATCAGCACCGCCGTGCCATCGGTCATCGCGGCGTCGATCACCTGCCCCTCACCGCCGCGCGCGACGTTCAGCAGCGCGGAGACCATCCCGAAGGCGAGCATCATGCCACCGCCCCCGAAATCGCCGACCATGTTGATCGGCGGGGTCGGCTTCTCGCCCGCGCGCCCGAAATGCGCGAGCGCCCCGGCGAGCGCGATATAGTTGATGTCGTGCCCGGCGTGAGGAGCATAAGGCCCGGTCTGGCCCCACCCGGTCATCCGCCCGTAGACCAGCCTGGGATTGTCCGCGAGCAGCACCTCCGGCCCCAGCCCCAGCCGCTCCATCACGCCGGGGCGAAAGCCTTCGATCAGCCCGTCGGCGCTGGCGCACAGCTGGCGCGCGAGCGCGATGCCCTCTTCGCTCTTGAGGTTGAGCGCGATCGACTTGCGCCCGCGTGCGAGGACATCCTTGTTCGAGATCGGCTGCGAACCGCCGCGCCCGCCGCTGGCGCGGTCGATGCGGATCACTTCCGCGCCGTGGTCGGCCAGCATCATCCCGCAGAACGGGCCCGGCCCTATTCCGGCGAATTCGACGATGCGCAGGCCCGCCAGCGGGCCGGGCATTACTTGCCCTTCCAGTTCGGCGCGCGCTTCTCTGCGAAAGCCGCCGCGCCTTCGCGCGCGTCCTCGCTCATGAAGATCTGCGGCATCAGCTTGCCCTGCTCGTCCCACCGCGTGTCGAGGCTCCAGCCGCGCGATTCCTCGATGATCTCCTTGGAGACCTTCACCGCCAGCGGACCGTTGGCGGAAATGCTCTTCGCCAGCTCCATCGCGCCGTCGATCGCGGAACCGTCGGTCACCCGATTGATCAGGCCGAGGTCGTAGGCACGGGCCGCGTCGATGAAATCGCCGGTCAGCGCCAGCTCCATCGCGACCTTGTGCGGGATCTGGTCGGGCAGGCGCAGCAAGCCGCCACCTGCCGCGACGAGCCCGCGCTTCGCCTCGGGAATACCGAACTTCGAATCCTTGTTGGCGACGACCAGGTCGCACGCGATCATCAGTTCGAGCCCGCCCGCCAGCGCGTAGCCTTCGACCGCCGCGATGATCGGCTTGGCCGCGCTCTTCTGCGTCAGCCCGCCGAAACCGCGCCCTTCGACCACCGGGCTTTCGCCGCGCAGGAAGCCCTTGAGGTCCATCCCCGAACAGAAGGTGCCGCCCGCCCCGGTCAGTACCGCCACCCGCAGGTCGTCCTCGGCGTCGAGCCGGTCGAGCGCGGCGGCAATGCCTTCCGCCGCCGCCTTGTTCATCGCGTTTTTCGCTTCGGGGCGGTTGATGGTGATGACGAGCACGCCGTCCTTCACCTCGGTCAGAAGTTCCTCGCTCACAGTGTCTCTCCCATAGGTATCGCTTTGAAACCGATGCTGGAGAAACGCGCGCAAAGGGTCAAGCGGCGACGCACCATGACGGGCGGCGCAACAACATGATAGTGGTCTTCAGGTCCGCTATCTGCAGTTGAGCCGACTCCTCTCCGATGCGGCGCGGCGCGTTACCACTCCCGACGCATTCGGATATTGGCTCGCCAACATGGTAAAGGCGGTGCACGCTTCCTTCGTCTTGCCGAGATTGGCAAGCGACAGGCCCGCCTTGAGAAGCATATCCGGCGCCTTGGGGGACTGGGGATATTTCTGGTAGCCATCCATATAGATCGTCGCGGCGGAGGTGAAATCCAGCTGCACATAGGCCATTTCGCCCCACCAATAGACGGCGGTACCGGCCCGGCTGTCGGTGGGATAATTCTGCGCGAATTTCTGAAATAGCTGGCCTGCAGTCACATAATTTTTCTGCTCAAGAGCAGCATAGGCCGCGTTGTAATCCTCCGTCGCTCCGGCCAGCGCCGCCGTCCCCGAAAGGAGAGCCAGTGCCATCGCGAAGCCGCGCGCCGACTTCATACCCGTTCCCAAGAATCCGCCCATGATTCCCATCCCTCAAAATTGCCGTCGCCGGTCCAGATCCGGCCACCCTCAGGTAACGCGGACGGACCGGATGAGAACTGGTAGAACTGACAGTCGCGGAGTGGACGGCACCGGCGCTAATTCTCGCGCCGGACGGGGGCGCTAGAGCGAAAGCTTGCCCGCCACCTGCTCGGCAATCGAACGGTAGGCATCGGCAGCGCTGCTGTCGGGCGCGGCGACCACGATCGGCACGCCTTGCTCCGCCTGCCGCATGAGCGCGGGATCGAGCGGGATCTGGCCGAGCACGTCGAGGCCCCGTTCGCGCGCCGCATCGACCGCGCCGCCATGGCCGAAGATGTCATGTGCGCTGCCGCAGTCTGGGCAGATGAACTGGCTCATGTTCTCGATCATGCCGAGCACGGGCACCTTGATCTGGTCGAACAGGTCCTGCGCCTTGCGCGCGTCGATCAGCGCGATGTCCTGCGGGGTGGAGACCAGCACCGCGCCATCGACCGGCACGCCCTGCATCAGGCTGAGCTGTACGTCGCCCGTGCCCGGCGGCAGGTCGACAACCAGCACGTCGACCGGGCCGCCATCGTCCCAAGCGACCCCGTGGAGCAGCTGCTTCATCGCACCCATTACCTTGGGCCCGCGCCAGACGGTCGCGCGTTCCTCGGGCACCAGATGCCCCATCGAGATCGTCTTGATCCCATGGCGGATCACCGGACGGATGCGTTCGTCCTCGGCAAACTTTGGCCCCTCGCCCGCACCCAGCATGCGCGGGATGCTCGGCCCGAAGATGTCGGCATCGAGCAGCGCGACCTTGAGTCCGCGGGCAGCGAGTGCGAGGGCAAGGTTGGTCGAGGTGGTCGACTTGCCCACCCCGCCCTTGCCGCTGGCGACCGCGACGATCTTGGCGACACCGGGCAGCGCCACGGGCGAAGGCGGTTTGGGAGTGGGGGCCGCGCGACGGGCATGGGCGGGTCCGCCGGCCGGCGCTTCGCGCTGCGCGGTCAGCGCGACTCGCACCGATTTTACCCCCGAGAGCTTGCCGATGGCCTGCTCGCACTCCTTGGCGACCGCCTCCATCGCTCCGCGCGCAGACGCATCGATGGCGAGGATCACGGTGACCGCGCCATCCCTGATCGCGATCCCTTCGACATTGCCGGAAGAAACCAGGTCCTTGCCGGTCACGGGATTGGGAATCGCGCCGAGGGCCCGGCGCACGCGCTTTTCGGATAGGGGGCGAAGCATGGTGTGCCTCCTAGTGGGGGCTTGCGCACGAGTACAGCGCGACGCAGAGGTGCTGCGTCGCGCAGGCAGGGGTTGATGCATTCCTGCGAACAATCAGGTACGAAGCGCCATGGATTTGCCCACCGAAGTCCTTGCGGAGAACGCCCGGCAGGCCACCGAGCTGCTGAAGTCGATGGCGAACGAGCATCGGCTGATGATCCTGTGCCTGCTGGCAGAGCGCGAGATGCACGTCGCCGAACTGGGCGAGCGGGTGCCTCTGTCGCAATCGGCGCTGTCGCAGCACCTCGGAGTGCTCCGGCGCAGCGGACTGGTTCGCACGCGGCGCGATTCGCGGTTTATCTGGTACGCGCTCGAAGGCATGGAAGCGCAGGCAGTCATGGCTGCGCTCTACCAGCTTTATTGCGGTGTGCCGCCGACGGACCAGGCCGGGGGCTGACACCGCCCGCTCACAATTGCGGGCGGAGCATCTCCAGATCGTATCCCGCTTCCTGCGCGCGGCTGAGGCGCTCGTCCGCGTCGAGTCGATCCGGATTGGAAAGCATCCACAGCGCGGTGCTGCGTCGGCCCGATGCGCAATAGGCGAGCACCGGCGCATCGGCGCCGCGCAGGATTTCGCCCTGCTTCTCGACGACCTCGTCCGGAAGCGTTCCGCCGACCATCGGGTTGGCATGAAAGGCAACGCCCGCCGCCTCTGCCGCAGCCGCAACCTGAGCTATCGTCGGCTGTCCCGGAGCCTCGCCATCGGGACGGTTGCAGATGATCGCGGTGAAACCCGCCGCCTTGATCGCCTCGACGTCGGAGGGCTCGATCTGGCCGCTGACGGAGTGCTTTTCGGTGAGCCGGTTGGCCTGCATGGTGAACCTAGTCCTTCCTGTTCGACGGGAGAGCCGCGTAGAGAGCCATACCGGCAATCATCGCGACCACAAAGGTGGCGGCGGGGATCGGCGAGGTGGTGAGCGAGGCGATCCCCGGCCCGGGGCACAGGCCCGCCAGCCCCCAGCCCGCCCCGAACAGCGCCGATCCGCCGATCAGGCGCGCGTCCAGTTTCTTCGTGCCCGGCAGCTGGAAGGCCGCGTCGAGCGCAGGGCCTGCCATCCTGCGCTGGATCGCCCAGGCGCCCGCCATCACGATCACCGCCCCGCCCATCACGAAGGCGAGCGTCGGGTCCCACGCGCCAAGGATATCGAGAAAGCCGCGCACGCGCGCCGGGTCCATCATGCCCGACAAAGCGAGCCCCGCGCCGAACAGCGTGCCCGAGAGAAGTGCGACAAACCAGCGCATCACCAGCCTCCTCCCATCGCGTTGACGATCGCGACCGTGACCATGCCGGACGCGATGAAGGTCGCGACCGCTGCGAGCGAGCGCGGCGAAAGGCGCGACATGCCGCACACCCCGTGACCGCTGGTGCAGCCAGAGCCGAGTCGCGTGCCGAAACCCACCAGAAGCCCGCCTGCGATCAGCCAGCCGAAGCCCGGCGGATAGTGTGCCTTTATCGGCCCGGCGATCCCGGCAAAGAGCGCTCCGCCAAGGACCAACCCGGCAACGAACAGCGCCGCGATCGCCCACGGGGTCGCGCTCTCCTCGATCCGGATGGCGCGGGCGAACAGGCCCGAGACACCCGCGATTCGGCCCAGGCCGAGCAGCATCATCGCGGCAGAAGCGCCGATCATGAGGCCGCCGACCAGTCCTCCGACCGGTTGCGCATCGGGAAATCCTGGCAGGATCATGGTGCGAACGATCCGGCGACAGCGACAGGAGAGAGGGCGAGTATTTTCATATCAGTATTATCTAATATATGTCGCCTCCACGTCAAGGTCTGGTCAGACCAAGCCAGTCGATGAAGGCGCGCAACACACTGCCTCGGCGATCCTTCAGAAGGAAAGCGGAGTTCACTGTCTTATGAAAGCGGTCGAGCCAGATGGTTGACACCGGTATCAAACCTACTTAACCCGTCGCTTTGTTGACACCGGTATCATCGTCGCATCAGAACGACGTGAGCTGTGGGACATGGGAGAGAGGAATGCTAAAAAGTCGGATGAGCTTGGTTTCGCGTACGCTTTCGTCGTCGGCCATGGGTGTGGTCATGCTGGCGGGCTTTGCGCTCCCCGGCACCGCAGCTCAGGCGCAAACCAGTCAGGATGATCCTGCGGCCCAGGGCGAGCCCGAGAGCGCGCAGGAAGAAAACGTCATCGTCGTCAGTGGCTTCCGCGGCTCTCTGAAAGAAGCGCAGGACATCAAGCGCGATGCGGTAAACGTCGTCGACAGCATCGTCGCCGAAGACATCGCCAAGATGCCGGACCTCAACATCGCCGAATCGATCCAGCGTATCCCGGGCGTCGCGGTCTCACGCGAAGGCGGCGAAGGTCGCAACATCACCCTTCGCGGTTTCGCGCCCGATTTCACCCGCACGACCCTCAACGGCATGGAAGTACCCGCCAGTTCGGATGGTCTCGATTCGGGTGGCTTCACGATCAACTCCGGTCGCTCGTTCGACTTCCACATTTTCGCGTCCGAGCTGTTCAACCGGATCGACGTGCAGAAGTCGCAGCGCGCCTCGATCGAGGAAGGCGGCATCGCCGGCACGGTCGACCTCTACACGGCCCACCCCTTCGATTATCCCGGCCTCACCGTGGTCGGGTCGGCGCAGGCCGGCTACAACTCGCTGAGCCAGAAGGTCGATCCCCGGCTGACCGCGCTCGTCAGCGATACCTTCGCCGATGGTATGGTCGGAGTGCTCTTCTCCGCCGCCTATTCGGAACGCACGGTGCAGCAGGAAGGCTTCGGCACCGTCCGCTATACCTCGCCTTACGAAACCGGCGACAGCTGGGCGGATACCAATCCGACCGTCATCGGAACCGTCGATGGCAGCTGCGGCGCAGCCGACCCGCTCGATTGTCTGTGGGCACCCCGCCTGCCGCGCGCGGACTATTTTGGTAACGACCAGAAGCGGCTGGGCCTGACCGGCTCCATCCAGGTTGCGCCGACCGATGGCCTGGAGCTGTCGTTCGACTGGCTGCATTCCGAACTCGAGAACGACCGTCGCAACTACAACTCGATGGAATGGATTCTCACCCACGGGCAGCCGGGCAATTTCACCGGTCAGACGCCGCTCGAATTCGTGGTCGGGCCGGACGGGCGCCAACTGATCGCGGCATCCTTCGACGATGTGACGAGCTGGTTCGAAAGCCGCTACCAGTACTCGAAATCGACCTTCAACCAGTACATGTTCAGCGCCGACTATGACGTCAGCGACAACATCAAGTTCTCGGGCTTGGTCGGATACGCCGAGGACAAGGCCGACCGTACCGAGCTGCGGTTCTACACCCGCTCCGCCCCCCACCCCTACAGCTACGATTTCCGCGACAACCCCTTCGTCGCCGAGGTCGACTACGGCGGCTGGAACCCCAACGATCCCGACAACTTCATCGACGCGCAGACCTCCGGCAACCGGATCAACAACGTCGACAAGGAGAATTTCACCACCAAGGGCGACTTCGTCTACGAAGGCGACCGCTTCACCGTCCTGCTGGGCGCGGCGTATAACGACCGCTCGGTCCGCTATGAAGAGGGCTACGGCGACGCGGTGACCCAGTCCGTGCTGGACTACATCGTGCCCTTCCCGATCGACAATTTCGGCCGCGGGCTCGACGGCACGCTGGTGCCGTTTGCCGTAGTCGACTTCGAAGGCTTCCGCTCCGCAGGGGGCTTCCCCGCCGGCTACACCATCGACGAAGGCAAGGGCTGGAAGGTTTCCGAAGAAACGCTCGGCGGATATGTCGAGATCAATTCCGATTTCGACATCGGCTCGATGGTCCTGCGGACCAATGCCGGTCTGCGTTACGTGCGGACGCGAGTGACGTCGGAAGCCGTTCTCAACGGCACCAATGTCGAACAGGGCAACAGCTACGACAATTACCTGCCGTCGGTGAACCTGGCGCTGGAAGTCACGCCGGACTTCATCGCGCGTTTTGCTTACGGACGCAGCATGACCCGTCCGGGCCTCGGCTCGCTCAATATCGCGGGGCCAAGCTTCGGTTACACGACGCGCACCGTCAGCAATCTCGGAAACCCGTCATTGAAGCCGTACGAATCGAACGATCTCGATCTGTCGCTCGAATACTACACGCCCAATGGCGGGCTGGTGGCTGTCGCGCTGTTCAACAAGGACATCGTGACCTCGCTGAAGACCGACGTGGTCGAACAGATGATCGACCCGGTGTTCTGGCTGGGCATCTACGCGGACCCGATCTACGATCCGTCGTATAATGCGGATCCCGCGCAGGTCCCGTACACGTTCTACATCCCGGTCAACAGCGACGACGGCAACAGGGTCCGGGGCGTGGAAGTCACTGTGAACCAGCCCTTCACGTTCCTGCCGGGCATGCTCCAGTATTTCGGCATCGCGGCCAACTACACGCACGTGTCGGCCGAAGACTCGACCGGACTTTCGCCCAACTCGTACAACGCGACGCTGTATTACGATCACGAGGATTACGGTGCGCGCCTGTCGGTAAACAAGCGTGACGATTACCTGCTGAGCGAACCGGGCGGCAACGGCCATGTGCAGGAGCGCAAGTTCGGCCCGACCCATGTGGACTTCTCCGCGTACTACAACGTGACGGACAAGTTCACGGTCACCCTCGAAGGGATCAACATTACCGACGAGAAGGAATTGATTTATGGCACCGGCTATGGCGATCAATACCTGCCTCGCGAGTATAGCCACACCGGCGCGCAGTGGTTCCTGGGTGTTCGGTACACCTACTAGGGCCCGCAGGTGCTGACAGGTTCTCTCAGCAAAAAGGCGGCGGCAATCTCCATGATTGCCGCCGTCTCGCTTATGCCGCTTACAGGGTGTGCCGCACCGGCATCTGCCGACCCGCCCCGTGCATCGGTGCCGCAGAACCGCCCCGACGATCACACCCGACTTCTCGACGATAGCTATACCGTCTCGCAGCGCTGGGAAGCGAACAGCCCTGCACATCCCGAATTCGCGATGCCGACGCTGGATGTGGGCGGCGGGCGCCGGATCATGTTCGACCGCCTCTACGCCAAGCGCGGATCGCGCGAGCTTCATGCGGACGTATTCCTGCCCGCGCCGTCGGTCCGGCCTGCACAGGCTCTCGTGCTGGTGCACGGCGGGGCCTGGCGATCGGGCAACAAGTCGAACTTCTATGCGATGGCCAATCTGCTCGCGCAGCGCGGTTATGCCGTCATCCTTCCCGAATACCGGCTGGCGGTCGAAAGCCCCTATCCTGCCGGGCTGATCGACGTGAACGCCGCCATCGACTGGACCATCCGCAACGCCGCGATGCTCGGGATCGATCCATCCCGCATCGCGATCGGCGGCGAGTCCTCGGGTGGCCAGATGGCGGCCCTGATCGCCTACACGGGCGGCACGCCGCTGTTTGCGGACGGCACCGCGAAGGCGCCGCGTGTGAACGCCCTGATCGATCTTGACGGAGTGCTCGACTTCACCACTCCGCTCGCCCTGCGCTACGAAAATGCCGCAGGCGAAGATTCCGCCGCCGCACGCTGGCTGGGCGGATCGATGGAGACCGCGCCGCAGACGTGGGAGGAAGCAAGCGCGACCACCCATCTGAGCCCCACTTCGCCGCCGACCCTGATCGTCAGCGGAGAGGACGACCGGTTCACCGCCGGGCGCGACGAAGTCATCGCGACGCTTACCGCAAACGGCACCCCCGTACGGCACGTCCATTTCGACGGCCTGCCGCACACGTTCTGGCTGTTCGATCCCTACCTCGGCCAGGTGGTCGATGCGATCGACGCCTTTCTGCAAGACACGCCCTCCAGCCGCCCCCAGCAATCCAAGGATTGATCCATTGAAGACCACGCTCCGCATCGCCACGCTGACGGCAGCCCTTCTCTCTTCCAGCGCCTGCATGACCGTGCCGCCGCAAGCGGCAGTCCGGCAAATCGAAGTCAGCAAGGACTGCGGCGCGCGGCCGGCCTGCTTCGATACGCTCAACGGCGCGATCCAGTCCCTCGATCCGGCAGGCAGCTCGCCGGTTCACATCGCGATGGGTCCCGGTCGGTACGAGGAACGCGTCGTCATCGCGCGGTCCAACGTCACGATCGACGGAGCGGGCCGGTCGGCAACCGTCCTCCACCACGATCTCGTCGCCGAAAACGCCGGTAGCTACCACCGCGATGGGTGGGGCACCGCTGGTTCGGCGACCCTCACGCTGGCGGGGCAGGATATCCGCGTCACCGGAATGACGATCGAGAACGATTTCAATTATCTCGCGAATGACGCCTTGCCCGACGGCGATCCGGGCAAGATCGGCAATTCGCAGGCGCTCGCCATGCTGCTCGACGAGAGCAGCGACAGGGTTCTGCTGCGCGATGTCGCGCTGCTCGGCTATCAGGACACGCTGTTCGCCCATGGCGGGCGGGCAGTGGTCCGCGACAGCCTGATTGCGGGGAATGTCGATTTCATCTTCGGCGATGGCCAGCTGCTGATCGAGGATAGCGAAATCCGCTCCCGCCCCCGCAGCGGCGTGGATGATGATGGCTACCAGTCCTACATCGCCGCGCCTTCCACCCAGCTTTCGCAGCCGGTCGGAATCCTGTTCCGCAACTGCCGCCTGACGCGCGAAGAGGGCGTGCCCGATGGCAGCGTGGCGCTCGCCCGGCCATGGCATCCGACCACCCGGTTCCCCGACGGCCGATACGCCGATCCGCAGGCCGTCGGCATGGCGGTGTTCGCCGATTGCTTCATGGACGCCCACATCGCCCCCGCCCATTGGACGACCATGGCAGGCACCGCGCGCGACGGCACCAAGACAGACATCTTCCGCCCCCAGGATTCGCGCTTCTGGGAAACCGGTTCCGCCGGACCCGGAGCGCGTTACGACGACATCGGCATAACCTGGCGCCCGGAACTGAGCGTGGAAGAGATGGCCCGCATCGTCACCCGCGGCTGGGCCGAGGACTGATCACCGCTCTTCACTGAGCCACCGTCTGTAAAAACCTTGCAGCAGCTCGGGGGTGCCCCCACGGCGCGGGACACCTACTTGGCAAATACCGAGGGCAGCCAGAGCGACAGGAACGGCACGTAGGTCACTAGCGCGAGCGCGGCGATCAGCGTCAGGTAAAACGGCCAGATCGTCCTCACCAGCTTCGTCACCGGGATCTTGCCCACGGCAGAGCCGACGAACAGGACCGAACCGACGGGCGGCGTGACGAGCCCGATGCCGAGGTTCAGCATCATGATGATCCCGAAATGCACCGGATCGACGCCGACGCCCATGGCGACCGGCAGGAAGATCGGCGTCGTGATCACGATCAGCGGAGCCATGTCCATGAACGTCCCCAGCACCAGGAGCATGATGTTGATGATGAGCAGCGTCAGCAGCGGATTGTCGGTGATGACCGCTATCAGACTGGCGAGCGCTGCGGGGACTTCCAGCAAGGCGAGCGCGAAGCCGAAGGCGGTGGCGGTCGCGATGATGAACAGGACCATGGCCGTGGTCCGGGCGGATTTGCGTGCGGCTCCCCAGAACGCGTCCCAGCCGAGGCTGCGATAGACCAGCGTCCCGACGAGAATGGTGTAGATCACCGCGATTGCGGAGCTTTCCGTCGGCGTAAAGATCCCGCTCAGAATGCCGCCCATGATGATGATCGCGGTCATCAGGCCGGGCAAGGCGACGGCCACTGCCCGCGTCAGCGCCAGCCAGCCGGGGAAATAGCCCTTGGGAAGATTGCGGCGGCGGGCGACGAGCCACGCGGTCATCATCAGCATCGCCCCCGTCAGCAATCCAGGGAGCACGCCCGGCATGAACAGGTCGCCGATCGAAACGCCGATACCCGAAGCGGCGGAATAGATGATCATGTTGTGCGATGGCGGGATCAGCAGGCCGACGATCGCGGCGGTCACCGTCACATTGACCGAATAGTCGAGCGGATAGCCCTTGTCCTTCATCAGGGGGACCATCGTCGAACCGATTGCGGAGGCGCTGGCGATCGCCGAGCCCGAGACCGCGCCGAACATCATCGACGCACCGACATCGACCAGGCCGAGCCCGCCGCGAACCCGCCCCACAGCGGCATCGGCGACGCGCACCAGCCGTTCGGCAATGCCCGCACGGTACATGAGATCGCCCGCGAAAATGAAGAACGGGATCGCCATCAGGGTGAAGACGCTGATCCCCGCGGCCGTCCGCTGGACGGCCACGATCAGCGGAATGTCCATTACGGCGAAGCAGGCGATGGCGGACCCGAGCAGGGCAAAGCCGACCGGCACGCCGAGGATCAGCAGCGCGAAGAGCACCACGAAAAGAACCAGCAATTCCATCAGTCGTCTTCTTCGTCAGGTTCGCATGGGAGCCCGGTGAAGACCCGAGGCAAGGCGAACAGTGCCATGAGAAGGCCGGATACCGGCATCGGGAAATACGCCACCGAACGGCTGATCCCGAGCGATGCGATCACGTTACCGCGCACCGCCCAGCACAGCTGCGCGCCGAAGATGCACAGCACGATTCCCAGCAGGAAAATGACGAGCGCGACCATCCGCCGCACCGCTACCGCCCGGTCGCCCAGTCGTTCCTCCAGCAAGGTAATGCGGATATGGAACTCTTCGTAAACGCCCGCGGCAGTGACGAACATCACGTACCAGATCATCAACACCAGCGATGCCTGTTCGGTCCACGACGGGCTCGATTGCAGGACGAACCGACCGAACACCTGCCAGCCGACAATGATGGCCATCAGGACCAGGCCGACCGATCCCAGACGGACCAGCCATGCGGAAACGGTGCGCGCCATGTCAGCCCTCCCCCATCGCGACGATGCGATCGACCAGGGATTTCTGCGCCGGCGTAACGATGAACTGATCCCAGACGGGGCGCATCAGGTCGGCAAAGGGAGCCTTGTCGACCGGGTTCACCTTCACGTCCGATGACGCAATGATCTGCTTGGCCTCTGCAACGCGCATATCCCACAGACGCCGCATTTCGCCGACCGACTGCTTGGCGGCGCGCCGTACCAGCACGCGATCGTTTTCATTCAGCCTGTCCCAGCTCGCCTTGCTCATCACCAGCGCTTCGGGCGTAAGGAGGTGTTCGGTAAGGCTGAAATAGCTGATTGCTTCGTAGTGCCGCTCTCCGACCAGGGTCGGCCAGTTGTTTTCGGCACCGTCGATGACCCCTTGCGTCAGGGCCTGATAAATCTCGCCGAAGGGTATCGGCACCGCGTTTGCGCCGAGCGCGTTGATCATCGCGACGTAGAGGTCCGATGGCGGCACGCGGAGCTTGAGTCCCGCCATATCCCGTGGATGCAGGATCGGGTTGCGCTTGTTGTAGAAACTGCGTGCGCCCGAATCGTAATAGCACAGGCCGATCAATCCATGCGGTGTGAGCGAGGCGAGGATTTCCTCGCCGACGTCGCTGTCGACCACCTGACGCATGTGCGCCACCGACTTGAAGATGAAAGGCAGACAGACCGGCAAGGTCAGCGGCTCGATGGAATTGAGCGGCGCGAAATTGACGCGCGTCAGATCGAGGCCACCGAAGCTGGTAATTTCCAGCGTGTCGGTCTCGCTGCCCAGCTGGCCGCCGGCGAAGATCTTTACGCCCAGGCGGCCTCCGGTCCATTCGGACAGCAGATCGCCCATGTATTTCACCGCCTGCACAGTCGGATAGTTTTGCGGATGCGCATCGGCTGCGGTCAGCACGCCGGCCAGTTTCGGCGCGCAACCCGCCAGGAGCCCGGTCGCACCGAGGCCGACGACACCCTTCAGGAAAATGCGCCGGTCGGAAGTTAGCCTGCCGGTCATGCGACGCCGTGCTCCTTCATCCACGCCAGCAGCATCTGCGGCCATAGCGACAATGTGCCGCGATCGATCCTGCGCATCCCGAAACCGTGGCCGCCTTCGGCAAACAGGTGCGTCTCGACTGCGACCCGTTTCGCCTTCAGGGCGTCGCGCATGGCCAAAGTGTTCTGTACCGAGACCGCACTATCGTCTTCGGCATGCGCGAGGAAGAAGGGCGGCGCTTTGTCGCTAACGTTGCGATCCGGCGAATGCGCGCTCTCGGCCGATGCCGTGGGTCGCTCGCCCAGCAGCAGCCGCCGTGAACCTGCATGCGCCAGCGGTTCGCGCATCGAAATCACGGGATAGAGGAGCGCGGTGCATGCCGGTGCGCAATCTTCCCGATCCGCTCTATCGACCGGTGCATCGATGCTCGAAGCGTTGACGGACGCTTCGGCAGCGACGTGCCCTCCGGCGGAAAAACCGATCATCGCGATGCGCGCGGGATCGAAGCCTAAACGACCGGAGTGATGCCGGGCCAGCCGCACCGCGCGCTGCGCGTCGCGAGACGGCACATTTGCGCGATCCGCCCAGCCTTCGCCAGGGAGGCGATGGAACAGTACGAACGCGGTGAGGCCCTGTTCGGACGCCCAGCGAGCCGTCTCCAGCCCTTCCTTGTCGACGACGATATGCCTGTAGCCGCCGCCAGGAATGACGAGAAGCGCGCCGCCGTTCGGCTGCCGCGCGCGCACGACCAGCATGCGCGGGTTGGAGATGCCGCTCATCGCGCGGTCGCGAATGTTGCTATCGGTACTGCGCTCGACCACCCGCTCGATCCGGTTCGGATCGAGATCGCCCGGAGCACCTTTGGGCCAAAGCTCGATCGTCTCCGCCGCGCCTGGGAATTCGGCCTGGGCCATCGCGCCGTCGGACGACGCGCCTTCTGCCCTCACGACACCGCTTCCGAACGCCGCCAGAGCCACACTGGTTGCAAGCAATGACCGGCGATCCAGACCCACTCTCTTCCTCTCCAACCGGCATTTCACATTTTTTGGTAACCGGTGTCATTCGGCATTGCATTGGCGCTGCAAGCTTGTCAAGTTCGCCGGGAGAGGAGCAAATATGAAATTTTCCAGCACCCTGATCGGTCTCTTCGCCAGTGCCGCGCTATCGCTGGCCACGCCCACCGCCCTGAGCGCGCAGCCGACCGACCCCACCAATGGCGGCGAGGGCGGTAAGGTCATCCGCGTCACCACGCTGGCCAAGGACGGACCGGGTTCTCTGGCCGAAGCCTTGGCCGGTACGGGGCCGCGTATCATCGTGTTCGAGGTCGGCGGTGCGATCGATCTGGAACGATCGTCGCTGCGCATAGACCAGCCTTACGTCACGATTGCCGGCCAGACCGCGCCCTCCCCCGGCATCACCCTGCTGCGCGGCGGGATCGACGTGGCGACTCACGATGTGAAGATCAGCCATTTGCGCATCCTCACCGGGGTCGATGGTCAGGCCAAGCGCAGCGGATGGGAGGCGGATGCCTTTTCGACGATCGCCGCGCATGACGTGGTGATCGAAAACAACACCTTCATGTGGGCGATCGACGAGAACATGTCGGCGAGCGGACCGCGCTTCACGGGGGAAACTGTCGCCGACTGGCGCGCGGGCACCAGCCAAGACATCGTCTTTCGGCTCAATATCGCAGCCGAGGGCCTGGCCGATGCCAGCCACCCCAAGGGCGAGCATTCGAAGGGCTCTCTCGTTCACGACAACGCGACCGGTATCGTGTTCGACCGCAATATCTGGGCGCATAACGTGGAGCGCTCCCCCCTGGTGAAGGGCGGCGCGCAGGTCCTGATGGTCAACAACTTCATCTACGATCCGATGCACCGGGCGGTGCATTACAATCTGATGGATCTCGAATGGGCCGGGCACGAACCGGTGACGGGTGAGATTACGGCCGTCGGCAACGTGATGCGCGGTGGCAACAGCACCGATCCAGACCTTCCCTTCCTGATGCTCGGCGGAGTAGGCGATCTGGCCTATTACGGTCGCGACAATGTCGCCGTCGATCGCCACGGGACGAAACTGCCCGATTTCGGCCGTTACGGCGACACTGCGGCAAGGCTCGTCCCGGCGGACCAACCGCTCGCTTCGCTCGACGGGTACGACATCATGCCCTCGTCCGAGGTCGAGACGACGCTGCTCGCTACGGCGGGCGCCCGCCCCTGGGACCGCGGCGCCGAGGAAGTCCGCATCCTCTTCTACATCGCCGAAGGCCGGGGCCACGTCATCGATTCCGAAGAGGAAGTCGGCGGCTATCCGGAAATCGAACCGACCCGCGCGCCCTTCGTGGAGGCGAACTGGGACCTGAAAACGATGACGCCGAAAGCGGGTCTGTATCCCGGACAGAAGGCCGGCGCGCAGGAGCACCTTTCTCCGCGCGACCGGGAGATGCGCAAGAGCGGGAACTGACGGTTCCCGCTCCACGCGGCTAGCGGGCGACGTCGGCTCCAGCGAGATCGAATGCCTCGACCTCGGCCCGGGTTACAGCCAGGGCGTCGCCCGGCGTGCCGTGCTTCATCGCAGCCAGTTTCAGGCCGAGCTGGGCCATCTTCTCGGGATCTCCACCGTCGAGCCATCCGCACAGGATGCCGGTGGCAAAGGCATCGCCCGTGCCGATCCGGTCGACCACGGGTATGATGCGAATTTCATCGGTCTGCGATGCGCTGTCCTTGAGATCGACGCGGGCTGCGAGCCGATGGGCTTGCGCCGATTCGACGTGACGCGCGGTCGAAGCGATCAGTTCGAGGTTCGGATAGGCGTCGAACGCGCGCACCGCTGCGATCCTGCGCCGTTCGGGACCGGTGCCTTCCAGCTCCTCCCCCAGCAACAGCGAAATATCGCGATGATTGCCGATCAGGATCGTCGCATGCGATATCAGATCATGCAGGATCGATCGGGCATCCCCATCCCATGCGCTCCACAGGTTCGCCCGGTAATTCCCGTCGAAGCAGACCGGAACATCGAAACGCCTCGCCGCGTCCACCGCAGCTTTTGCCATGGCGACCCCACGCGGACCGAGCGCGGGTGTAATGCCGGACATATGCAGGAGCGCAGCGCCTTCGAGCGCGGCATCCAGTTGCAGATCGTCCGGGTCCGCTAACGCGAATGAACTGTGCTCGCGATCGTAGGTGACCCGGCCCGCGATCGGTCCCGACGGATGTTCGAAAAAATACGTCCCCATGCGACCAGCCGACCGCGCGATTGCGCGCGTATCGACCCCGGCCTCCCTCAGGGCGGCTATCGCACGTTCCCCAAGGCCATTCGGCGGCAGCGCTGTGACCATCCGCGTGGAATAGCCCATCCCCGCCAGACCCATCGCCACGTTCGCTTCCGCTCCGCCGACGTGCAAATCCAGCGTATGCGCGCGCGATAGCGGCATGCCCGCCGGCGGCGATAGCCGCAGGAGCATTTCGCCGAAACATACGACGTGACCGCCCCCGTTGGTGCTCATCGGGCGAGCCAGCCCCCGTCGACTGCGAGGATATGGCCCTGCACGTAATCGGCGGCCCTGCTCGCCAGGAAAACGGCGGCCCCGCCGATGTCGCTCGGATCGCCCCAGCGGCCTTCGGGAATGCGCTCGAGGATCTGGCGATTACGCGTTTCGTCTTCCTGCAGCGCGGCCGTGTTGTTGGTGGCGATGTAGCCCGGCGCGATGGCGTTCACGTTGATGCCCTTGGGCGCCCATTCGTTCGCCATCAGCTTGGTCAGCCCGCCTACCCCGCTTTTCGACGCGGTGTAGCTGGGCACACGGACGCCGCCCTGGAAGGTGAGCATGGAGGCGATGTTGACGATCTTGCCACGGGTTTCCTCACGCCTCGACCACCCGCTCATATGACGGGCGGCAGCCTGGCTGAGGAAGAACAGAACCTTCAGGTTCACCTCCATCACTGCGTCCCAGTCTTCCTCGGAAAAATCGAGAGCATCGTTCCGCCGGATGATCCCTGCGTTGTTCACGAGAATGTCGAGCTGACCGAAGGTTTCCACCGTCTCGGCTACGATACGTTCGCACGGTTCGATGCTGGACAGGTCCGCCATCACGACATGCGCCCGTTGCCCCGCGTCTTCCACCAGACGGCGTGTTTCGGAAGGGTCCCGGCGGGCAACCAGGACCACATCTGCCCCGGCCTGCGCCAGCGCCACGGCAATTCCCTGCCCGATCCCGGTGTTCGCGCCCGTCACCACGGCGGTCCGCCCGGTGAGGTCGAAAGCGTTCGCGCTCATATCTGCGTATCCTTCTGCCGACGCTCAGAGGCTGCGCAGGTAGGCGTTCATCTGGTCGTCCGTCGAATTGGCGTAGAACAGCTCGGCGAACTTTTCGCCCGCGATGGCGCTCTTCAACAGGTCCTGATCGACGTTCTTCACGACGGTCAGCATATCGTAGCAGGTCTTCGACTTGAGCTCGGACAGCACTCCGCGGTTCTTTGCCATGATCTGCGCACGCTCCTTCGGATAGCCTTCGCCCGGCGTACCTTCGAACAATTTGCGATAGCAATCCTGGAGGTTGAGCTCCGCCGCCCAGCCGAAGCCCTTGGCGTAGGGCATGGCGATCGCGTTGCCGTCGTTGATCTGCGCGAACAGAAACGCGTCGGTCGGGTCAATGATCAATCCGCAGAAAACTCCCGGCATCGCGTTTGCGGCGAGCATCGAACCCGTCCCCGTACCGCAGCCGGTGACGACGAAGTCGGCCGCGCCGGAATTCAGCAGGATGCCCGTCAACAGGCCGACCATCGGATAGGTGATCTGGGCTTCGTCGTCCGCGGTGTACATGCCGTAATTGTGCACTTCATGCCCCAGCGGCTCGACCACCGTCGTAAGCGCGTCGTGGATGATGCCGTTCTTGGCGGCCTGGCTGTTCTCGTTGATGAGCGCGATCTTCATGGTGGGCACCTCTCTATGATCTGGTCGATTGCGGCCACCGTAAAACGCCTCGAATCGCGCCTCGGTAACCGGTGTCATACGACGTTATCGGGGGGAGCTGGACAAATTGCAACCGCCTGCGCCTAATCGCGCGGTGCCGCTACCGAGTTGCGCACAACCAGGCGGGCGGGGAAGGTGGAGAGGCCCGCCGCCGGATTGGTCGGTTCGATCAGCTTGAACGCCGCCGATTTGGCCATTTCGCGAATGGGCCAGCTGACGGTCGTCATCGGCGGCAGGATATGCGCCGCGATGGGGGAATCGTCGAAACCGACGACCGACAGCTGGGCCGGAACGTCGATTCCCCTGGCAAGCGCCGCATGGAATGCGCCGGCCGCCATCTCGTCGTTGCTTGCGAAGATCGCCGTCGGCGGGTTGTCGGTATCGAGCAGCTTTTCCGCCGCGACGATCCCGGAATCGAACCGGTAGTTTCCGCTCCCGATCGCCTCGGGCGGAATTTCGAGCCCATGCTTTTTCATCGCAGCGGCGAAGCCCTCCGCGCGTTCCTGCGCCGATCGAAAGCCGTCCGGTCCCTTGATGATCGCTATCCGGCGATGTCCGTTTGCGACGAGATGATCGATCACGCTTTCGACGCATTCGCGATCGTTCGACTGGACCAGGTGCTCGTCATCGTCCAGCCGGGCCGAGCCCATCCGAACATATCCGCAGCCCATTTCGCGGCACAGCCGCGCAAGATCGTCGTTCTCCGATATCGGGGGAAGTATCAGCACGCCGAACAGGCGTTGGATTTCCAGAAAGGAGCGGATGTCGTCCAGCATGTGCGGCGATCGCCGATCGACCGGCCGCACCACGAGAGCGAATTCGGTATCGCGAATGGCGTCGAGCACCCCGACCTGGAAGTTGAGCACGGTCTGCGCGTTCGGATTGTCGTGCAGCAGCCCGATCAGGAAGTTGCGCCCCATCGCGAGCGCGCGCGCCTGCGGGTTCGGCCGATACCCCAGCTCGGCGATCACGCCCTCCACCTTGGTCCGCGTTTCCTGCTTCAGCAGGGGCGAGCGATTGATGACCCGACTGACGGTCTTCTTCGAAACGCCGGCCACGCGCGCGACGTCGTTGATGGTCGGTTTTTGACTGGCGTCAGGCATCGTCTTCCCGTGTTTATGACAGGTTGTTCTGGGGGATAGACCACCCAACGCATAATGCGAAGTGCTTCGCAAACCGATGGGGCGTTCCTCCGCAAACAGCTTTGACACCGGTGTCGTTATGCGCCAAGCGATATCGACAGTGCGTTTTTGGCAGGGCAAGTTTGATGGAAATGGCGAGCGATATCGCAACCGCATTCGTGGAAGCGCGAAAATCCGGACGTCCGATTGCGCAATATCCTGGCGAGCGGCCCGCCACTCTGGCGGCGGCGTATCGGGTTCAGGACCAGGCGCTGTCCCTGTGGGATCGCGAAGTCGCGGGATGGAAAGTCGGCAAGATCAATCCGCCCGACAGCGAAGTCTTGGGTGCCAACCGGCTGGCAGGGCCAATTTTTGCGGACAGTGTGCAGCGCGAAACGGACAGCCTTGCGAAGTTCACGATTTTCGGCGGTGGGTTTGCCGCAGTCGAGGCGGAATTCATGCTGCGCCTTAAGGTCCTCGACGTAGCTCTGCCGAAGACCCCGCGCGAGGCCATGCGGTGGATCGACGAAGTGCGGATCGGACTCGAGATCGCCTCGTCACCCTACGCCGGCATCAATGCCGACGGGCCATGCGTCACGATTTCGGACCACGGCAACAACGCCGGTATTCTCCTGGGCAGGATTGTGCCGGAAGAGATGTGGGGCACGCTGAATTGCGTGCCCGTTTCGGTTCGCATCGACGATACGGTGGTGGGCAGCGCGACGACGGCAGACATGCTCGACGGGCCGTTCGGTGCGGTGTGCTTCCTCCTGCAAAATCTGGCAGATCGGGGTGTCGGCCTTCGATCCGACTGGTGGATCTCGAGCGGGGCGATCACCGGTGTGCACGAAATCCGCCCCGGCCAGCAGATCGGCGCTTCGTTCGGCGAAATTGGCAGCGTCGCGATTTCGACCACCACTTTTGGCGAGTGATCCGCTCGCCCGATTGGGTATCGATGATATCGGCCAGATATCTAACGCTATCCGCTCGTCGTGGCATCGATAGAGAAACCTGCGTGTCCGTTCGTTTGAGAGTTCTCTGAACCAGCGATGATCTGCGGGTTTGACCGACTGCGCTCGCTATTCGAGGGAACTGCGTCTCGCAAAGGAAACGCTTGTTCGCATCCAGCGACAGGCGAATGTCCCTAATCCCCGGCTAGCCGGGGCAATGGAGACTTGGCCTCAACCGAGAAAAAATGAAAATGGTGCCCAGAAGAGGACTCGAACCTCCACGACCTTGCGATCGCCGCCACCTGAAGACGGTGCGTCTACCAATTCCGCCATCTGGGCACACGAGGCAACCCGGTCGTCTTTGTCCGGGGCCTTAGGGTAGGGGCGGGCAACTAGCGGAGGGTGTACCTGCCTGTCAACGCAATTGAGCGTGCCTTTTTCAGGATAATCGCCGGTCTTGCAGCGCTCGCCGCCATCCGGCAAAGCGAGCGCGTTACTTCGCGGACGAACGCCCCGCGCCACGCGCCCAGAAAGGCCCAGCAAATGCCCAGAACCACCCCGCTGACCGACAAGCTGGTGACGATTTTCGGCGGTAGCGGATTCATCGGCCGCCACGTCGCGGAAGACCTGCTGCAGCAGAACGCCCGCGTGCGGATCGCCGCGCGCAATCCGGAAGAGGCGTTCTCGCTCAAACCGCTGGCAAAGCTTGGGCAACTGCAATTCGCCCGCTGCAATATCCTCGACGAGGCGAGCGTGCGCGCGTGCGTCGAAGGCAGCCATGCGGTGGTCAATCTGGTCGGCAGCTTCGAAGGCGACCTGATGAAGCTGATGGGCGACGCCGCGGGCTCGATGGCAAAGGCGGCGAAGGATGCGGGTGCGCGCAGCTTCGTGCAGGTCAGCGCGATCGGTGCGGACGCCAACGGCCCCTCGACCTACGCGCAGGCCAAGGCGCTGGGCGAAGAGCTGGTACGAGAGGCGTTTCCCGAAGCGACGATCCTGCGTCCTTCGATCATCTTCGGGCCCGATGGCGGGATCCTGCAGATGTTTGCGGGGCTGATCGCGAATATCCCGGTCCTCCCGGTGTTCGCTCCCGATGCGCCCCTGCAGGTGGTCCATGTCGACGATGTCGCCGCGGGCATTACGGCCGCGCTGCTCGAGCCCGCAGAGCACGCCGGCAAGACTTACGAGCTGGCCGGTCCTGACCGGTGGACGATGATGCAGCTGAACGAACGGATCGCCAAAGCGCAGCGGCGCAAGCGAACCTTCCTGCCCATGCCCGATGCGGCGAGCGCTGCCTTTGCCGCCCTGCCCGGCACCCCGATGAGCAGCGACCAGTGGGCCATGCTCAAGGCAGGCAGTGTCGCCAGTGGCGATGTCCCCGGCTTTGCCGCGCTGGGCATCCAGCCGCGGCCGCTCGAACTGGTGATCGACCAGTACATGGTCCACCACCGCAAGCATGGGCGGTTCGCGACCAGGATCGACAGCGCCGGCTGAACCGTACGCAGGCGGGCTTCAGGCGGGGGCCTCGCCTTCCGCCGTGCCCTTGTCCGCGATCAGCGCGATCGGTTCGACCAGCAGGATCGCGCCGTCGTTGCCGCTGATCCGCACACGCTCACCGACCGCAGTGTCGGGGCCGCGCGCGATCCATTCGCTGTCGCCAACCTTGACCCGGCCGCTGCCGCTTTCGATAGGCTGCACCACCAGCGCCGTCTCTCCGACCATCCGCCCGCCGCGCTGGTTGAGCAGCGGATCGCTGCTGATGATCGGCCGTTGGCTCAGATAACGGCGCGCGCTGTAGACGGCGATCAGCGCGAGGCTGACGAAGCTGATGATCTCCAGCGGCCAGCCGAACCCGAACAGGTAGCTGAGCCCGCCGGTGATCAGCGCCGCCGCGGCCAGCCAGATCAGGTAAACGCCGGGTACGAGGATCTCGAGCACGGCGAGCGCCAGGCCGAGTGCGATCCACACCCAGTAATTGTCGACGCCGTCGATCATGATGCATCGCGCCCGGTATGCGGTACGCCGCTCCGCGATGCGGCAGTGGCGCGCTCACGCCCGGTCGCGATGGGCACGCCGGTGTCGCCCTGCGATTTCTCGACGGGCCCGATCGCGTCGCGCACCAGTTCGCCGATTCCGCCGAGCGAGCCGATCAGCTGGGTCGCTTCGACCGGGAACAGGATCGTCTTGGCATTGGGGCTCTCGGCGAACTTTCCGACTGCCTTCGTGTATTCCTGCGCGATGAAGTAGTTGATGGCCTGGTTGCCCGAACCGGCGATCGCGTCTGACACCATTTGCGTCGCCTTGGCTTCGGCTTCGGCGGCGCGCTCACGTGCCTCGGCATCGCGGAACGCGCTTTCGCGCGCGCCCTCTGCCTTCAGGATCGCGCTCTGCTTCTCACCCTCGGCGCGCAGGATGCGGCTCTGCCGGTCGCCTTCGGCTTCGAGGATTTCGGCACGCTTGAGGCGTTCGGCCTTCATCTGCCGCGCCATCGCTTCGGAAATGTCGCGCGGCGGGCGGATGTCCTTGATCTCGACGCGGGTGATCTTGATTCCCCACGGCGAGGTCGCATGGTCGACCACGCTCAGCAGGCGGGCGTTGATCTCGTCGCGCTTGGACAGCGTCTCGTCGAGGTCCATGCTGCCCATCACGGTACGCAGGTTGGTGGTGGTGAGCGCCATGATCGCGGGATGCAGGCCGGAAACCTCGTAGGCGGCCTTGGGCGCATCGAGCACCTGGAAGAACACCACCGCATCGACCCCGACCATCGCGTTGTCCTTGGTGATGATCTCCTGCCCCGGGATGTCGAGCACCTGTTCCATCATGTTGATGCGGTGGCCGACCCGGTCGATGAGCGGGAAGATGATCGTCAGGCCCGGATCGGCAGCCTTGGTGAACTTGCCGAACCGCTCGATCGTGTAGACGTAGCCCTGTTTGACCATCGTAATGGCGGTCATCAGGAAGATCAGCAGCAGGAAAACCAGCAGCCCGAGGACAACCCAACCCATCATTTTCTCTCTCCTATAACAGGAGCAAGTCTACCCCGGACGCGCCCCGGGTTAAAGCGAAACCGGCAAAAATCGCCGATTTCGCGAGAGGTCTCAGAGCGCTTTGCCGTAGAGTTCCAGCAGATCGGCATAGGCCTTTTCGGCAGCCGGTTGGTTGTAGGACGGGCTGTCGGGCACGGTCCACCCGTGGTCGCCCGCGAACACCTCGATCTGTGCCGGGCGCCCGGCCTCGGCAGCGGCTTCGCGCAGGATCGTCTTGTCTTCCGGCGCTTCGGCATCGTCGTTCTTGGCAATCGCGACGAGGTAGCGCGCCTGCGTGTCGTCGAAGGTGTTGTGCGGACTCATGGGATCGCCTTCGCGCACCAGACCGCCACCGTGGAAGCTGGCGACGCCCTTGATCCGCGCAGGCACCGCAGCGGCAGACCAGAAGGTGAAGGGCCCGCCCATGCAATAGCCCTGGGTGCCGATCCCGCGCGCGGTGTCCACTTCGGCCTGCGCATCGAGAAACCCGACCGCCGCAGTGGCATCGGACATGATTGCCTCGGCAGTCAACTTTTCGCGCCACGGCTTCACTTTCTGGAAGCCGCCATTGCCCGCAAAATCGGCGAAATCGGAAAACTGCTCGCCCGACACATCGCGGTAATAGGGATTGACCACCAGCACCGCGTATCCCCGCCCGGCGAGCCTGCGTGCCATACTGCGCTTCGCCTCGCGCAGCCCGGCGATATCGGGCCAGAACAGGACGGCGGGGCTCGACGTGCGGCTGGGCCTCACGAAAAACCCGTCCATCGTCCCGGCAGCGGTGGAGAAACTGACGGCCCCTTCGGTCAGGCGGTTGTCGTAGGGGCCGGTCACGCACCCTCCCAACGCGCCGGTCAGAACGACTGCGCCTGCACCCGCGCCCGCCATTCCGGCGAAACTGCGGCGCGTGATGCCGGTTTCGCGTGCCCAGCGGGCGAGATCCTGTTCGTTGCACATTGACTAACGCTCCGCTCTGCTGGCCGGAAAGACCGATGATTGGGATTTTGTCGCCCTTGGCATGTTGGCGCGTTCCGGGCAGTTGCACAAGCTGGCGTGCAACGAGGGGCCGCGCTCGGGCGGCCTCTCGCGCGATGTCGGTGCCGTTTAGCGCTTTTCGAACGCCGCGCTGATCTTCAGCGTGACTTCGTCCGAGACCATGGGCAGCGCGAAATCGATTCCGAAGTCGGACCGCATGATCTTCGCGGTGCCCATAAAGCCGACCGTTTCGACCTTGCTCATCGGATTGGTGCCCGCGCCGGTGAAGCGGGCGTCGATAGTGACAGGCTTGGTCACGCCGTTCATCGTCAGGTTGCCGCTGATCTGCGCCTCGGTGCCGCTGGACGCGACATCGACATCGGTCGAAACGAACCGCGCCATCCCTGCGTCGGGCCCGAAGAAGTCCGGCTCCGCCCCGTCCTTGCCGGCGCGCAGCAGGTGATCGCGCAGACCTTCGCTCACCACCGTCACGCTGTCGATCGGGATGCTCACGTCGACCTTCGCCTCGTCCGGCTTCGCCGGATCGATCGTCAGCGTGCCCTCGACGTCGCCGAAAGCACCGAAATAGTCGTTGAAGCCGAAGTGATTGACCGTCCACGCAACGAGCGTGTGCGACGGATCGGTTTCGTAGGTGCCGCCGCTGACTCGGCTGACATCCATCGTGCCGGGCAGCTCGGGCGCTTCCTGAAATGCGAAAGCGGGAACGGTGGCGGCGCCGATCAGGGCAAACACGGCGAGGGTCTGGGCTGTGCGCATGGCTTAAATCTCCTGCTGATGCTGATTGCGAGAGCGGATGCCCTGCGCGTGGCTCAACAGAGCCAAATCCCCAGAACCGCCGATGTTCCCCGACAGTTAGTGAAATCAGCGCCGGGTCAGCGCGTCCTCGCTCTCGGCCATCAGCGTATCGATGATCTTGGCGACAGGCTCTTCTTCCTTGACCATGCCCACGGATTGCCCCGCCATCAGGCTGCCGTTCTCGACATCGCCGTCGATCACCGCGCGGCGCAGCGCGCCCGCCCAGTAATGCTCGACCTGCAGTTGCGCCTCGGCCATCGCGATCTCCTCGCGGTCGAGCCGCCCGGCGATCTCGCGCTGGGTGGCGGTAAATTCCTCGGTGCCCTTGTTCTTGAGCGCGCGCACCGGGATCACCGGCAGGCGCGCGTCGACCTGCACGCTGGCGACCGCTTCGCGGGCGGAGGCGCGGAAAAAGGCCTTCTTGAAGTTCTCGTGCGCGATGCTCTCGGTCGCGCAGGCGAAGCGCGTGCCCAGCTGCACGCCGCACGCGCCCATCTCGAGGTAACCGGCGATCGCGCTGCCGCGACCGATCCCGCCCGCAACGAAGATCAGGTGTTCCTGCGACAGCTCGGGGAGCATTTCCTGCGCCAGCACGCTGGTCGAGACCGGCCCGATATGGCCGCCGGCTTCCATCCCTTCGATCACCAGCGCGTCCGCGCCGGAGCGGAGCAGCTTCTTGGCTAGCGCGAGCGTCGGCGCAAAACAGATGACCTTGGCGGGGTTCTTGCCGCCCTTGATCGCCTCGACGCTGCCCTTGGGCGGGATGCCGCCTGCCAGCACGACGTGGGTGACGGCGTGCTTTTCACACACCGCGATAAGATCGAATAGCTGCGGGTGCATGGTAATCAGGTTGACGCCGAAGGGCTGATCGGTGCGCTTCTTCGTCTCGGCAATCTCGGTATCGAGCAGCTCGGGCGTCATCGCGCCGCATGCGATCACGCCGAAGCCGCCCGCGTTCGAGATGGCGGACACGAGGTTGCGTTCCGAAACCCAGCTCATCGCGCCGCACAGGATCGCGTATTTGCTGCCGAGGAAGTCTGCGCCGCGCTGCATCAGCGCATTTGTCTTGGGAGTATCGCTCATGGTGAGGCGGTTACGATCCTCGTGCCCGCCGGGCAAGCGCTAGAACCAGCCCGCCTCTTTCAGCTCCACCACACGGGCGCGAGAGACGGGTGCCTCCAGCCCGCCAGGCAGCACCAGGCGCAGGTTGCGGCCATCGCGCTTCACATCCTCCACCGCGTCGCGCGCGACCCACCAGCTGCGGTGCACTTGCGCGCCATCTATGCCCTCCAGTTCCCCCACCGCATCGCGCATCCGCAGCAGGATCAGTTCGGAGCCGAGCACGGTATGCGCGCGGACGTAGTGATCCTCCATCTCCAGCGCGAGGAGATCGCTGCCGAGATGCGCAGGCAGGCGATCGAGAAAGCGCGAGCCAGAGTCGGGCAAGGCTCCGGACAGCGGCTCCGGCCCCATTGGTTGCGGCGGCAGGTCCGTCTTAGGCTCTACCTTGCGCCGTTCGATCTGATGGAACAGCGCGGTCACCCCGCTCCCGATCAAGAGCACATAGGGATAGGTGCGCGCGAAGCTATCGAACGTAGGCAACGCGAATGGCCCGGGTAGCTGCCCCGCGAAAAATACCGCCAATGTTACCGGCACGCTCGCCAGCAGACATGCTGCGACCCATAGCGGCCATTCCGGCAGGTCGAGCCGGGGGCCGAGACTGGTCACAAGCGCGCCGATGGGTCGGAAGCAGGCATATCCTGTCACCGCGAGACCGACCCAGTAGAGCAGCCGGACGGACAGCGGCATCTGGAAGCTCCCGAAGGGGCCCATCACCGCCAGAACCACGCCGAGCACAACCATGATCGACAGGTCGATCAGCACCTTGCGCAGCACCGGGTGCTGGGCAGTATCCTCGGCGCGGCGCTCACTCGTGTCCATTGGCGCAAAGTGGCGGACCATTCGCGCTTCGTAAAGTGGCAAACACGCGCAAATCCGGCGCTCTCACGAAGGCTTCGCGTCGTCCGCGAAGGCCGCGTTGCCCGCGAACGGGCCTGAGGCATCTCACGGGCAGACAGACACCCAGGAGACCTTCGCATGACCAACCTCGCCGCCCCCGGCACCCGTTCGAAACCCCGGTTCGACAACGGGCCTTTCCTCAAATCCCTGATCGGCGTGGTGGGAACGCTGATGACGATTGCCATCGCGGTGGCGATCTTCAAATTCCTGACCGGCCTCGCCGCCGGCGACGGGCGCTATCGCAATATTGCCATCGCGATCCACATCGTCACCGTGCTGCCGTGCGTGCCGCTGGGTGCCTACCTGCTGCTCTCCACCAAGGGCACCAAGCTGCACAAGGCGCTCGGCAAGATCTGGATCACCCTGATGGTCGTCACGGCCATCGCGATCACTTTCGTGCGCGGCGGGACGGACTTCAGCTGGATCCACATCTTCGTGCCGCTTACGCTGGTAGGTGCCTGGCAAGTGATCAGCAGCGCCCGCAAGGGGCAGATGGCAAAGCACCGCCGCCATATCACGCAGATGTACCTCGGCGCGTTGATGATCCCCGGCCTGTTCGCCTTCCTGCCCTCACGCCTGATGGGGATGTGGCTGTTCGGCTGAGGCGCGTCAGTCGTAGTTTAGCGTGACCCGGTCCGCCGCTTCCTTCGCGAGGCGGCGGGCTTCGTCCGTATTCCCGGCGGTCGCCAGGGCGACGCCCATGCGGCGGTAGGGCCGCGTGACCGGCTTTGCGAAGATGCGAACGTCAGCGCCGTCTGCCATCGCATCTGCCAGCCCTGCGTAAGACACGGTGTCGCTCTCGCGGTCGGCAAGGATCACTGCGCTGGCGGCGGGGCGCGCGCGGATCGTGTCGGGCACGGGCAGGCCCATGACCGCGCGGGCGTGGAGATCGAACTCGGTCAGGTTCTGGCTGACCAGCGTAACCATCCCGGTGTCGTGCGGGCGCGGGCTGAGCTCGGAGAAGATAACCTCGTCTCCGCGTACGAAGAACTCGACCCCGAACAATCCGTGCCCGCCGAGGTTGTCGACCACCTTGCGCGCCATCTCCTGCGCTTGCGTAAGCGCGGCCTCGCTCATGCCGTACGGCTGCCAGCTCTCTTGGTAGTCGCCGCGTTCCTGCCGGTGGCCGATCGGCGGGCAGAAGGTGATGCCACCGGAATGCCGGACGGTCAGCAGCGTGATCTCGTAATCGAAGTCGATAAACTGCTCGACGATCACCCGCGCCCGGTCGCCGCGCATATTGGCGACCGCATAGTCCCACGCGGCCTCCAGCCCAGCTTCGTCCTGCACCGTGCTCTGGCCCTTGCCTGAGGAGGACATGACCGGCTTGATGACGCAGGGAAAGCCCGTGTCTTCCGCCGCCGCGCGCACTTCATCCAAAGTGGTCGCGTAGCCATAACGCGAGGTCCGCACGCCCAGCTCCTGCGCCGCAAGGTCGCGGATCGCATCGCGGTTCATGGTCAGCTGCGCGGCGCGCGCGGTGGGCACGACATGGACGCCAGCAGCCTCGACCTCGGCCAGAACCTCGGTCCGGATCGCCTCGATTTCGGGCACGACATGGTCGGGCGCGTGCTTCTCGATGACGCTGCGCAGCGCCTCGCCATCGAGCATCGAGAACACCTCGCGCGCATCGGCCAGCTGCATCGCGGGCGCATGGTCGTAGCTGTCGCAGGCGATCACAAACGCACCCAGCCGCTTGGCCGAGATAACGAACTCGCGCCCCAGCTCACCCGAGCCGAGCAGCAGGATTTTGGCGGTGTGGCTCACGGGGTTGTCCGGGTGCCCATCTCACCGATCCAGAAACCTGCATTGTAGACGATCCAGATCACCAGCGGCAGCGCAATCACCAGCGCAACAATGCCCGCGATCCGTTTCGTCCGGTCGCTCATGCGGCGTCTTCCGCATCCAGCCCGTAAGCCGTATGCAGCACGCGCACCGCGAGCTCGGTCTCGTCCTCGTCGATCATCACCGAAACCTTGATCTCGGAGGTGGTGATCGCCTGGATGTTGATGCCCCTGTCCGCCAGCGCGCGGAACATGTCGCTCGCCACGCCCGCGTGGCTCTTCATGCCGACGCCGACGACGCTGATCTTCGCGATGTGGCTGTCGGTGATGATCCGGTTGTAGCCGATCGCCTCGCGCTTGTCCTCCAGCAGCGCCTGCGCGCGGGCGAGGTCGGTCTGGGGGATCGTGAAGGTCACGTCGGTCTCGCCCTTGTCGCGGCCGACGTTCTGGATGATCATGTCGACATTGATGCTGGCCTCGGCCAGCGGGCCGAAGATTTCCGCCACCGCGCCCGGCTTGTCGGGCACGCGGGTGAGGATGATCTTGGCTTCGTTCTTGTCGTGCGCGATGCCGGTGACGAGCTTGCGTTCCATAAGTCCCTCTTCGACCATCCGCTCCATTTCTTCCTCGGAGACGATCAGCGTACCCGGCAGATCGTCCGCCGGGGTCGCATCGTCGTCCACGAAGCTGGAGAGAACCTGTATCCTGACGCCTTCCTTCATCGCGAGGCTGACAGAGCGGGTCTGCAGCACCTTCGCGCCGACGGAAGCGAGTTCGAGCATTTCTTCGTAGGTCACCGCCTTGAGCTTGCGGGCTTTGGCGACGATGCGCGGGTCGGTGGTGTAGACCCCGTCGACGTCGGTGTAGATGTCGCACCGGTCCGCCTTGACCGCTGCCGCCACCGCGACCGCGCTGGTGTCCGACCCGCCACGACCCATGGTGGTGACGCGGCCTTCCGCGCTCAGGCCCTGGAAGCCGGGGATCACGGCAATGGTGCCCTCGGCCATGCTCGCGAGCAGCGCCTCGCCGTCGATCGAATCGACCCGCGCCTTGGCGTGTGCCTCGATTGTGCGGATCGGCAGCTGCCAGCCGAGCCAGCTGCGCGCCTTTGTGCCGAGCGATTGCAGCGTCAGCGCCAGCAGGCCGGAGGTGACCTGTTCGCCGCTGGCGACCACGACGTCGTATTCCGCCGGATCGTAGAGCGCGTGTGCTTCGCGCGCGAAGTTGACCAGCCGGTCGGTCTCGCCCGCCATCGCGGACACCACCACCGCAACCTCGTTCGCCGGACCCCCGTCTTTGGGAGCCGCCTGCTTGCGCACGATCTGCGCCACACGCCGAATGCGCTCGGTCCCCGCCATGGAGGTCCCGCCGAATTTCATCACGATCCGCGCCAAGGGCGAAGCCTTCCTCGCTGGTGCCACTTTCGGCGCGGTGTTAGGGAGGCGGCATGAGCGATGCAACAGCAACCATTCGCCCCGATGAGGCAGCCCATTTCGGTGCGCTGGCAGCGGACTGGTGGGACCCGAAGGGTTCGTCCGCCATGCTCCACCGGCTGAACCCGGTGCGGCTGGGCTTCGTAAGGGACGCGATCGACCGCCACTGGGGCGGCGATATCGAGGGCGTAACGCCGCTTGCAGGCAAGTCCGCGGTGGATGTCGGCTGCGGTGCGGGGCTGCTGTGCGAGCCTTTGTCGCGCCTTGGTGCCGAAGTGACCGGCGTCGATGCCGCGCCCGAGAACGTGGCGGCAGCTAGCGCGCATGCCGAGGCGGTGGGGCTCGATATCCGCTACATGGCAGGCGAGATCGGCTCGCTCGATCTTGGCACCTTCGACCTCGTCACCTGCATGGAGGTGATCGAGCATGTCGCGGACAAGCCTGCCTTCATCGCCGCGCTCACTGCCAAGCTTGCCAATGATGGCCTCCTGATCCTCTCCACCCCCAACCGCACCGCAGCGAGTCGCGTGTTGCTGGTCGGCGCGGCGGAAGCGGTGGGCGCGGTGCCCAAGGGCACGCACCACTGGGACGACTTCGTCACGCCCGACGAGCTGACCGACCTGCTCGGCGCGGCAGGGCTGACCGTCACCGCCACGCAAGGCATCGCCTGGCGGCCGGGCAAGGGCCTGCACCTGTCGGACGATATGAGCCTCAACTACATTCTGGCTGCGCGGCGCGCTTAGAAGCAGTTCGCGGCCCTTTTGATACGAGGCTCCCCTCCCCGGTGGGGAGGGGTTGGGGGTGGGGGTTCCAGGCCAGCAGGCAGGGCACACCCCCACCCGGCCTCCCCCTTGAGGGGGAGGGGAATGGCCGGCGCTTGCTAGTCCCCCCGCACCAGCCCCGGATCGTCGGTAAAGTACCCGTCGACCCCGGCGTCCTTCAGCCGCTGCACCATCCCCCGGATGTCGCCCACGCCATCCTGGCTCGCATCGGAGCGTAGCGAGGGGGGCAGGAACACGTTCTCCTTGCGCACGGTCCACGGGTGGACCTTGAGGCCCGCCGCGTGCGCATCGCGCACCAGATCGGTCGGCGTGCCATCGTCGCTGAGCACATGGCCCATCCACGGGCCGATCCCGTCTGCATAGGTCGCCACTTCGGCAAGGCCGGACGGCGTCATGATCCCCGCCCAGGTCATCGCAGGTTCGTCGTACGGGCCGCCTTCGGGCCGGATCAGCAGGATCAGCGGCGTGTCGATCATCTTGTCGAGCCGCTGGAGCGGGGTCACGTCGAACACCTGCACGAACACGTCCGCATCGGCGCCGTCAAGACCTTCCTTCTTGAGCTGGCGGACCAGCAGGTCGACCGTGTCGATCCCTGTTTCCTGCAACAGCCAGGTCGGGTGCTTGAGCTCGGGATAGAGGCCGATCTTGCGCCCCGTCTCGGCTTCCTTGGCGCGCTTCAGTGCGATGATGTCGGCAAAGGTGGGCACCTGATACAGCCCATCGAACCGTGCATTCGCTGGGCGCAGCGCGGGCATGCGCTCCTTGGCGCGCAGCGTGCGCAGTTCGGCGAGCGTGAAGTCTTCCGCGAACCAGCCGTTGATCAGATCGCCCTCGACATCCTTGGTCCGGCGGCGGTCGGCGAATTCGGGGTGATCGGCGACATCGGTGGTTTCGCTGATGTCGTTCTCGTGCCGGGCGACCAGCACCAGATCCTTGGTCACCACCAGATCGGGCTCGATATAGTCCGCACCTTCGTCGATCGCGCGCTCGTAGCTGGCGAGCGTATGCTCGGGCCGCTCGCCGCTCGCACCGCGATGCGCGATCACCAGCATGTCGCCATCGGCGTTTACGGGCGTGAGGTCAGTCACGGGCTGCCCCATCGCGGCAACGGGCGTCAGCACGATTGCAATCCCGGCAAGCCATTTCAGCACAACGCATCCTTCCATTCCGCTTCCTTGAAACCGACCAGCAAGCCGGTTTCATATTCGAGTACCGGGCGCTTAATCAGGCTCGGATGTTGCACCATCAAGGCAATCGCCTTTTCGCGCGTCAGATCGGCCTTGTCGCCCTCGTCGAGCTTGCGAAACGTGGTCCCGCGCTTGTTGAGCAGCACTTCCCATCCGGCGGCATCGGCCCAGCCGCCCACCTCGCCCGCGCTCGGCGCGTCCTTCTTGAAGTCGCGGAAGCTGTGGTCGAGACCCTGCGCCTCCAGCCATTTACGCGCCTTCTTCACCGTGTCGCAGTTGGGAATGCCGTTGATCGTGACAGTCATACTTCCCTCGTCATTGCGAGCAGCCGCAAGGCTGCGCGGCAATCCATCTTCCGATGCTGGATTGCTTCGTCGCTGCGCTCCTCGCAATGACGAAGCGAGCGATCAAGGGACCCGCCGTTCATGGAAACTCGGCAACCTCCGGGTTCAGGCAGGTGAACATCGTGTATTGCGCATAGTGGCTCTTCCTGCCCTCGCCCTGAACGATGGCATGCTCCCGGTGGCAGCGCCACGCCTTCGCCGCCTCGCGCGTCGCCCATTCGGAGATGGTGACCGTTTCGCCGTCATCCGCCGCATAGGTCTTCACCGCCAGGAAGCCTGGCTGCTGGCGCGCGAGCGACTCCATCGCTTCGGCATGTTCGGAATAGGCCGCGGCGTCGTAATCGGCGCGCTTGCGGCTGCGGAAGACGACGAGGTACATCAGCGCCTGACACACCTGACACAGTGTCCAGAGACAGAAAAACCGGCCCCCGCGAAGGCACGCGAACGAACCGTATCCGGGCGATAAAAAAGGCGGAGCGACATGCCCCGCCTTCTAGCGCGCGATAATGGCGTAGGACAGAGCCCACCTCACCTCATGGCGGGTGGGAAAACCCGTTGCGGCCTCAGCCCAGCCGGAAGTCGACGATCCTGCCCGACGAATCGAAGCGGCAGGTGAACTGGTCGCGGCGGCGATCGCGATTGTCGATGTCGCCCTGCACCGTAAAGATACCCCGGTCGCGCTCGTCGGCGTAGGTGATCCTGATACGACCATAGCGGCTCGCCTCGCGTCCGCAGGCGTTCACCGCCGCACGCTCGAACTCGCCGTCGTTGCGGTAGGAATAGCCGTACTGGCCGCCATAATTGCCGTAGCTGCCGCCATAGCCGTCGCCATACCCATCGTCGTAGCCGTAGCCGTCGCCGTACCCATAGGCACAGCCGCCCAGCGCGATGGCACCTGCGAAAAGAGCGGACATGGTCAGTTGTTTGCGCATGGAATCTCTCCGGTATTGACGCGAGACCACCATCCTCGCCGGTTGCAAGGGACTCTACGTTCGGAGATATTTCGCGTTCCCGCCGCGGGCTTGCGTGCCCTAGCGCGAATGCGCGTCGGCGATGGCCACCGCCAGCGCGTCGGCCGCATCGGCCCCGGCCACAGCCACGCCGGGCAACAGCACCTTCAGCATCGCCTGTACCTGCGTCTTATCGGCAGCGCCCGTGCCGACGACGGCTTTCTTGACCGCGCGCGCCGCATGTTCGCGCACTTCGAGCCCAGCGGTTCCGCACGCCGCGAGCACCGCGCCGCGCGCCTGCGCCAGCTTCAGCGTCGATTGCGGGTTCTTGTTGACGAAGACCTCTTCGCACGCGGCACGATCGGGCGCGTATTGCGCGATCACCGCCGCCAGCTCGCGCTGCAATTGCGCGAGCCGCTCGGTCATCGGCGCTTTCGCATCGGTCGCGATCTGGCCGTTGGCGATGTGGCTCAGCCTGGAACCCTCCGCACCGATCACGCCCCAGCCGGTGCAGGAAAGCGAGGGATCGAGGCCGAGGATGATCACGGCGCTAAAATCACAGGGGAAGGCCGAGCCGCGACCCCACCTGCACCATCAGCAGATAAAGCCCAACGGTCAGCGCGCAGCCCAATGCCAGTGCCAGCCAGAATGGCACTCCACTGCGCAGCAGGAGCGGGATCACGAGAAACATCGGCAGGCTCGGCAGCACGTACCAGAACGTCGCCTCGCTATGACGCGCCATGTTGTCCGTATCGGGGCGGGCGTGCCACAGGAAGATCATGCCGAGCACGCTCACCAGCGGCAGGCTGGCAATAATGGCCGCCATCGCAGGGAGACGCTTGCCGATTTCGGCGATTGCCGCAATCATCGCCCCGGCGAGCAGCGCCTTGGCGATGAGCGACCCCATCAGTCGAGCTTCTCCATCACCTCGTCGGAGATGTCGTAGTTGCCCCAGACGGTCTGCACGTCGTCGTCATCGTCGAGCGCGTCGATCAGCTTGAGCAGCGTGCCCGCATTGCCTTCGTCCATGTCGACCGTGAGGTTGGGTTTCCACGCCAGCTTGACGGTCTCTGCCGAACCGAGCGACTTTTCGAGCGCTTCGGCCACCGCGTGCAGATCGTCCGGCGCGGTCCAGATTTCGTGGCCGTCATCGGTGCTGGCGATGTCTTCCGCGCCCGCTTCCATTGCGGCTTCGAGAAGCTTTTCCTCGTCGCCCGCATCGGCCGGGTAGACGATCAGGCCGAGCCGTTCGAACCCGTGCGCGACCGAGCCTTCGGTGCCGAGGTTGCCGCCGTTCTTGGAGAACGCGGTGCGAATATTGGTCGCGGTGCGGTTGCGGTTGTCGGTCAGCGCCTCGACGATGATCGCGCTGCCGCCGGGGCCGTAGCCTTCGTAGCGCACTTCCTCGTAGTTATCGCCGTCATTGGCCGACGCCTTGTCGATCGCGCGCTGGATATTGTCCTTCGGCATCGACTGCGCCTTGGCCGCATTGACCGCGAGCCGCAGGCGCGGGTTCATGTCCGGATCGGGCATGCCCATCTTCGCCGCGACGGTAATTTCGCGGCTGAGCTTGGAAAACAGATTGGACCGCTTTTTGTCCTGCGCACCCTTGCGGTGCATGATGTTCTTGAATTTGGAATGGCCTGCCATTTTGACCTCTGTTGAAATGCGGGCTCCCTAGCGCGACGAGCGCATTGTCACAATGGACGGACTGCCGTCTCCCGGGAGGGCCCGCATGGACTTCTCAGTCATCCTTGTCCTGCCCTACGGTGCGCTGCCCGGATTTATCTTCAGGATCGCTGCGCAACTAGCGAAACGTGATCCTCTTCTGCCGATCTGGCCCCTTTGCCTGTGCGTCCTCACCTCGCTGCCGATTTTCTATCGATTTCCTGACACCGGGGCGATCGGAATATGGGCGACGCTCGCGTTCGGGCTATCAGTGTGGGCCGCAATTGGCGTGCTGATTGGAACTGCGATAGCACGGTTCTCAATCGGTATAGTTCGGGTCTTTCGAGGGCGCGACTTCTAGATCCGCACTGCCGTACCGCTCGCGCTCACCATCAACATCGAGCCGGTATCGCCGATCACCTCGTAATCGAGATCGACGCCGACCACCGCGTTCGCGCCCAGCTTCTGTGCCTCCGCCTGCATCTCCTCGATCGCATCGTGGCGCGCCTGCTTGAGCACCTTTTCGTACGAGCCCGCACGCCCGCCCACGATGTCGCGGATCCCGGCGAACAGGTCGCGGAACATGTTCGCCCCGATGATCGCCTCGCCGGTCACGATGCCGAGGTAATCCTGCACCGGGCGCCCTTCGACGGTGGGCGTGGTGGTGACGATGATGCCGGTCTCGGCGGTCTTCCACGGGCTAGCCATTGACGATGATTCCTCCGTTGGGGTGCAGTACCTGTCCCGACATATAGGACGAATCCTCGCAGGCAAGGAACAGGAACGCGGGCGCGACCTCGTTGGGCTGGCCGGGGCGGCCCATCGGCGTGTCCTCGCCGAAATCGTCCATGTTCTCGGGCGGCTGACCGCCCATCGGGTTGAGCGGGGTCCAGATCGGGCCGGGCGCGACCGCGTTCACGCGGATGCCGTCGCCGACAAGGTTTTCCGACAGCGAGCGGGTGAACGCCGTGATCGCGCCCTTGGTCGCGCTGTAATCGAGCAGGATCGGCGCGCCCTTGTACATCGTCACGCTGGTGCAGTTCACGATCGCCGCGCCCTTCTTCAGGTGCGGGCGCGCGGCCTGCACGAGGTAGAACTGGCTGAAGATATTGGTCTGGAACGTGCGCTGGAGCTGGTGCGCTGTGATCTCGGTCACATCCTCGTCGGGATGCTGTTCGCCCGCATTGTTGACCAGCACATCCAGCCCGCCAAAGCGGTCGACCACCGCCTCGACCAGCCCCTTGCAATGATCCGGGTCGCCCAGATCGCCAGCGGAAAGAAGCACCTGCGCGCCTTCCTTCTCGCACGCTTCGCGCGTGATGCGGGCATCGTCATGCTCTTCGAGATAGGCGATCGCGACGTTCGCACCCTCGCGCGCGAACAGCACCGCAACCGCACGGCCGATGCCGCTGTCGGCACCTGTGACGAGCGCGGTCTTGCCCTTCAAGCGCCCCGAACCGGGATAGCGCGGCTGCCACTGCGGCTTGTCGTCGAGGTCGGTCTCGTGCCCCGGCATCCGCGGTTCTTCGGAGGTTTCGGGGACGAAGGCGGTGTCGGTTTCGGTCGGCTGATTCATCGGGCATCATCCTTGAAAAGGAGGGACTTACCTCCTTCCAAGCATGCGAAACGCGATGGGTTCCAAGCTTCGCCAGAGCGCCGTGCGAGCCTGTACCGCCGACGACGCTCCAGTTGTTACGGCTGCTGGAAGAAGAAGACGAGCAACTGCCTTCCATCCGCCAGCACGAGCTTGCCGAACAGGTTGAGCTCGGCGGCATAGGGGCCGTAGAATGCGCCGATCACCTGCCCCTCGGCTCGCGCTGCGCCCGAGCTGTCCTTCAGCGTTCCACTCACGATCTGCCCCGAACGGTCGAGCTTCCCCTCGAAATCGAACGTGATGTTCCGGTTCGAAGCCGCGCCTTCGGGCAGGACGGTGGCAATCTGCGCCTTCAACCGGTCCTTGGCGTAGTCGATCTCCACCGGGAAATCCGCGCCGAAGGTGGCGATATTGTTGGCGGAGTTGTCCTGCGAAACGAACGTTGCCTTGAAGCGGCGGCTCTCCACACCCGAAGGCGGCAGGTCGGCGAGAACCGTCTCGAACCCGACCACCGCAACCTGCTCGCGCCTGAAATCGTCCGCATAGGTTTCCAGGCTGTGCGAAACGCTGGCGACATAGCCGCCGGCCAACTGCGGATACCTGGCGAAGCCGAGGAACTCCTCCGTCTCCGGCCCCGGCCGGTACCATTCGACGGTGTCGCTGCCGACGCGATAGGTCGTGCCTGCATCTTCCTGCACCACCCGGGCCTCTCCGCCGATCTGGAACCTGCCGAGTCTGCTAGCGGGGTCGAAATCGAACAGCACGTTGTGCCGCTGGGGCAGTGTGATCTGGGCAATCGTCTCGCGGGTGCCGTCCGGCAGCACTTGCCCCGTTTCCCGGATGACAATGTCGATGCCGAAACCAGGAAGAGTGCGAGCGGCGTCGTTTACGAAAGCGCGACTATAGCTCGTCGTGTCCGTTCGCGGCGGCGGGCCGGCGGGTGCGGGGGTCGGCACACCACCCTGCGCAGGGGGCGGCGACCCGCCATCCCCGCCGCACGCACTCGCCAGCAACGAAACCGCGAGCAGTATCGCGGCCCTTGAACCCATCCGCATTTGTCTGAGACCCCCTGTCGACGCCAATTTAGCGCCGGGTCTCAGATACTTGCCCCCAGAATCGGGTCAAGCGCAATCGGTTTCGCGAAGTCAGCCCAGACCCAGTGCCGCCTTGTAGGTATCGAGCACCATTTCCATTTCGTTGCGGTCGTCGGGCTTCATCTTACGCAGGCGCACGACCTGCCGCATGATCTTAGGATCGTAGCCGACCGCCTTGGCTTCGGCGTAAACGTCGCGGATGTCGTCGGCGATGCCCTTCTTTTCTTCTTCGAGGCGTTCGATGCGCTCGATCAGCAGGCGCAGGCGGTCGTCGGTGGCTTCGGCCATGAATCACTCCAGTGTCTTTTGAGAATCGGTTGGCCGCTCGGTAGCCAGCGACACGGCCCGGGTGAACCCGGTGCGGACCTAATCCACGCGATTCTTCTTCACACTCGCTTCCATCGCCGAAATCTGCGCATCTGTTGCTGGGGTTTGCCGGGTCGCCTTCCATTCGTCCTGCGGCATCCCGTGGATCAGCTCGCGCGCCGCCGCCCTGTCGCCATCATAGCCCGCATCGCGAATCCAGTCCGCCAGGCAATTGCGGCAGAAGCCGGCGAGCCCCATCAGATCGATGTTCTGCGCATCGTGGCGATGGCGCAGGTGGCGCACCAGCCGCCGGAAAGCGGCGGCGGCCACTGCGTCGTCCAGTTGGTCCAGCGGGTCGCTGCCATCGGCGGGCGCGGTGAGAGGCGCATTCGTATCCATCGCGATCATTCCTTGAGTTGCAACGCAGCCGTGCCATAGCAATGCGCTATGCCCAAGCTCGATCCGCGCAACCGCAAGGTGAAGATTCTCGCCACCATCGGCCCCGCCAGCCGCGACCCCGAAATGCTAAGGCGCCTGTTCAAGGCCGGGGTCGACGCCTTCCGCGTCAACATGAGCCACGGCGATCAGGCGACCCACGCGCAAACGATTGCCGCGATCCGCGCGCTGGAAAAGGAATTCGATCACCCGATCGCGATCCTTGCCGACCTGCAAGGGCCCAAGCTGCGCGTCGGCACATTCAAGGATGGCAAGGCGGTGATCCGCCATTCGGGCCACTTCACGCTCGACACCAATCCCGAACCCGGCGACGAAACGCGCGTCCACCTGCCGCATCCCGAGCTGTTCGGGCTGCTCGAGAAGGGCCAGCGGCTGCTGATCAACGACGGCAAGATCCGCCTGAAGGTGATCCGTGCGGACAAGGACGCGATCCTGTGCTCGGCCGAGGTTGGCGGGGTCATTTCGGATCGTAAGGGCGTCAACGTGCCCGATGCCGAAATCCCGATCCCCGCGCTGACCGACAAGGATCGCAAGGACCTCGCCTTCGCCTGCCAGCAGGGGGCCGACTGGATCGCACTCAGCTTCGTGCAGCGGCCCGAGGACGTCGCCGAAGCGCGCAAGCTGATGACCCCGACCGACGGGATGATGCCCGCGCTGTGCGCCAAGATCGAAAAGCCGAGCGCGGTGCGCCGCCTGTCCGAAATCGTCGACCTTTCCGACGGGATCATGGTCGCGCGCGGCGATCTGGGCGTGGAGCTCGACCCCGAAGACGTGCCGCCCTTGCAGAAGCGGATCGTCGACATGACGCGCCAAGCGGGCAAGCCGGTGATCGTCGCCACCCAGATGCTCGAATCGATGATCGAGAGCCCGGCGCCGACGCGCGCCGAAGTCTCCGACGTCGCCAATGCGGTGTACGACGGGGCCGATGCGGTGATGCTGTCGGCGGAGACCGCGGCGGGCGAATGGCCCGAGGAAACCGTGACGATCATGGACCGCATCGTCGCCAAGGTGGAGCACGACCAGAGCTACGCCGCGCGGATGCAGTTCCTCGAAACCAAGGCGGACCCGACCACCGCCGACGCGCTCAGCCATGCGTGCTCGACCATCGCTGCAACGGTTTCGGTCGCGGCGATCACCGTGTTCACCTTCAGCGGATCGACCGCCCGGCGCGTCGCGCGCGAGCGGCCTTCGGTGCCGATGCTGGTGCTGACGCCGAGCATGCGGACCGCCCGGCGCGTCGGCCTGCTATGGGGCGCGCACGCGGTCGCGACCAAGGATATCGGCAGCTTCGAAGAGATGATCGCCAAGGGCAAGCGCATGGCCCTGCGCCACGGCTTCGGCAAGGCGGGCAGCAAGCTGATCGTGCTCGCGGGCGTGCCCTTCGGCACACCCGGCAGCACCAACCTGCTGCATGTCGTCTCGCTGAGCGGGGACGAGTTGAAGGGCCGGTAGGGCGGATTAGCCGGGCCTTATCTGTTGCCCCTCACAGCGATGACGCTACTGTAAGGGGCAAGGCGCGGCCCGCGCCTCCTCCCTCCCGTCGGGGCAGCATCTTACATGCAGGGCGCTTTCCAACTGTCGAACCGCTTTGTTCGGGCACACGCATAAGGAGGGGTTGCGCGCAGTCGCCCGGGCAGGAGGAACCGACATGCAACTCTCCCAACCGATCTATCAGTTGAAACGCCGCGCAAAGCTGCTTGCGCGCGAGGCCGGAATACCGCTGCACGCAGCGCAGGACCGGATCGCGCGAGGCGAAGGCTACGACACGTGGAGCCTGCTCTCGGCGAAGCACGCCGAGGCACGTCGACCCGCCTCGATCCTGCCCGAACTTGCGAACGGCGATCTGGTGCTGCTGGCCGCCCGTCCACGACAGGGCAAGACGCGGATCGGGCTGCAACTGCTGGTCGATGCCGTGCGCGCGGGCAGACGTGCGGTGTTCTTCACGCTGGAATTCACCGAGGCACAGACGCTCGCCCTGCTGGCGGAGATGGGCGCGGGCGACGACCTGCCGGAAATCGTCACGACCGACGATATCGACGCGGCGAGCATCGCCGGACACCTTGCCGGAGCAGCCCCCGGCAGCGTCGCGGTAATCGACTATCTGCAATTGCTCGACCAGCGACGCGAGACACCCGTGCTTGCCGATCAGGTCGCCACCCTGCGCGACTTCGCACAGACGAGCGGCACGATCCTGGCATTCATCTCGCAAGTCGACCGCGCCTTCGAACCATCGGTCTCGCAGCTTCCCGGCCTCGCCAACGTGCGTTTGCCCAATCCAATTCCCGTCACATTGTTCGACAAGGCCTGGTTCACGCATGCTGGGAGTGCCCAGGGCCGGGCGATCGGCTAGACTTGCTGCGCGGCCGATGCCGCCCGATGCTAACGCGCTGACCAAGCACAATAGCTAGTGGGTAAATCGCGGGCGGGTGCGCATGCATCCCGCCCGCCAAAGGCTCCATCAGGCGAAGGCGACTGCAGCGAAGCCTGCCAGCAGGACGATAGCCACAGCGGCAGCCGCGGCGATCTCCAAGGCTGTCAGCCGGTCGACATGCGCCTTGCGAAATTCGCCGTACTGCGGGTTCACGCTATCCTTGCTTGCAAGGCTCGCCACTTCGAAGGAGGAGGCTTCCTTTCCGAACCAGCGTTTGAGATCTGCCAACTCGCCATCGTCTATATCGGGATAGCGCTGCAAGATCGCCTCGATCTGGTCGAAGCGGTCGGCGACGGCGGGTTCGCCGTCATTCTGAATTTTCATGGTATATTTCCTGTCCGAACGGGATCGGCGCCCGAAGCGGGCGCGGCTTGTTCAGGACAGGTGCGGGGGTTCTCTTGGGGCAGCGAGCGAGCGCGGCGGAGGCCTGAGCGGCGGGCCGCGCGCGCTCTTGGTCGGCCAGACGGGCCGATGCACATCGAGCTGCGGACGCAAGACGGGCGCGAACCGGGCTTGCTGGAAATCGGCCTCGTGCGGATCGGGTGCGGCAACGAGGCAGTCGAGACCCGCATCATCCTTGCGCGGAGGGAGCGTGACCTCCACCGTCGCCGCGCTGAACACCGGTCCCCGGCTGCGTTCTAGCGTAATCTCGTGGGCCGGAACCGCTTGCGCGAACAGAATCGCGAGCAACAGCGCAATCAGCGCCTGCAATCCCGTCCTGTTCGAAGAAGTCAGCATAAAAATGTCAGTTAGGTCGCGCAATGCAGCGCTGCAAGGCGGTCGATCGGGTCCGCCGCATTGCCGGGCCCGCATTCCAGGGCTCACCCTGCGAGCTTAGCTTGGTGCCCGCTCCATCCCACCCAGAAACGCCGCGACGTTCGCGCCCAGCGCGTCGACCGCGTAGCCGCCTTCCATCACCACCAGCGTCGGCAGGTCGAGCGCGGCGATGGCTGCGCCCATCGCGATGTAATCTTCGCGCGCCAGCCTGAAGTGCGAGATAGGATCGTCGGCGAAGGTATCTGCGCCGTAGGACACGATCAGCAGGTCCGCCGCATGCGCACGCACCGCATCCAGCGCCGTTTCGAGCGCGGGCGCATAGCCCGACCAGTCGGCGCCCTGCGGTAGCGGCAGGTTGAGCGTTGCGCCCGCCCCTGCACCCTCGCCACGCTCGTCGGCATGGCCCCAGTAGAACGGGAAATCGGTCTTCGGATCGGCGTGAATCGAAGCGAACAGCACTTCGCCATCGGCGTAGAAAATGTCCTGCGTGCCGTTGCCGTGGTGATAATCGACATCGAGGATCGCGATCCGGCTGAGCCCACGCGCCTGCGCCGCGCGCGCGGCGATGGCGGCATTGTTGAGGTAGCAATAGCCACCCATGTAGTCGGCCCCGCAATGGTGGCCGGGCGGGCGGCAAAGGGCCATGGCAGCCCGGTCGCCCGTCAGCACCGCGTCGAGCGCGGTCAGCGCGCTCTGCGCGCCTCCATAGGCGGCGGCCCAGGTATCGGCGGCAATCGGCGTCGACGCATCCATCGAAAAGGCGCCGATCTTCGCGTCGATCCGTTCAAGGTCGAGCGGGCGCCGCCGCACCACCGGGAAGACGTAGCCCATCGCATCCCCGTCGCGCCCGGCAGCGCGCCACTGCGCATGGGCTTCGCGCAGGAACGCGACGTAGGCGGAATCGTGTACCGCATGGATCGGGTCGAGCCCGAAATCGCGTGCAGGCTCGCCCGGCCCCAGCGCTTCCAGCATGGCCTCGAAGCGCGAGGGACATTCGGCGTAATCCATCCAGCCGCCATTATGCAGTTCGCGCAGCGGCGCGTGGCGGAGCTGTGCCGGGTCGGAGAAATGCCTCACGTGGCGGCTGCGCTGGCCAGCCGGGCACGCGCCTCACTCTCGCCGATCAGCGGCAGCAGCTCGCCCATGTCGGGCCCGTGGTCCATCCCGGTCAGCGCCTGGCGCAGCGGCAGGAACAGCGGCTTGCCCTTGCGCCCGGTGCGATCCTTCAGCGCGGAGGTCAGCGTGCCCCACGGATTGTCCGACCATTCGAGTGCATCGGCCGCTTCGGCCAGAAAGGCGCGGTCGTCGTCGGAGAAGCCCGGCTGATCGATCGGCCCGGTGACCAGCCGCCACCATTCGGCAGCCTCGGACACATGCGAAAGGTTGGGCCGGATCGCGTGCCAGCCGGCCTCGTCGATGCCTTCGGGCAGGCGGTCCTTCACCTCGGCGAAATCGAGCTGGTGGACGATCGCGGCGTTCAGCCTTTCAAGCTCCGCCTCGTCGAACTTTGCCGGTGCCCGCCCGAAGGTGGCAAGATCGAACCCCTCGATCAGCACCTGACGGTCTGAAACCGGCTCGACCGGGCGGGACGTCCCCAAGCGTGCCAGCAGCGACAGGATCGCGGCGGGTTCGATGCCCGACTCGCGCAGCGCCTCGCACGAGAGCGAGCCCAACCGCTTGGAGAGCTTGCCCTCCTTGCCCACGAGCAGCGCGGTGTGGCCGAGGTTGGGAAAGCTGTCGACCACGTCGCAGTGATCCGGTCCCACGCCCGCCTGATGCAACGCGCTGAACATCTGCACCTGTACCGCGGTGTTCGAAACATGGTCTTCGCCGCGCAGCACGTCGGTAACGCCCATGTCGAGATCGTCGACCACGCTCGGCAGCATGTAGAGCCAGCTGCCGTCGGCGCGGCGGATCACGGGATCGGATAGCTGCGCGGGGTCGAATTTCTGCGGGCCGCGCACGGCGTCTTCCCAGTCGATGTGCTGTTCGCGATCGAGCTTGAAACGCCAGTGCGGCGCAACGCCTTCGGCCTCCTTGGTCGCGCGTTCCTCGTCGGTCAGCTTCAGCGCTGCGCGGTCGTAGATCGGCGGCAACCCGCGGCCCAGCGCGATCTTGCGTTTGAGCTCCAGTTCCTGTGCGGTCTCGTAGGCGGGATAGACCCTGCCTGCCTCCTTCAGCTTCGCAAAGGCGTTCTCGTACAGGTCGAGCCGCTCGGACTGGCGGAATTCGGCATCGGGTTCTAGCCCCAGCCACGCAAGATCCTCGCGGATCGCGTCGACATATTCCTCGCGGCTGCGTTCTGCATCCGTATCGTCGATACGCAGCAGGAAACGGCCTCGGCCATCCTCGTCGCCCTTGCGGGCCAGCAGCCAGTTATGCAGCGCGGTGCGCAGGTTGCCGACATGAAGCCGACCGGTGGGCGAAGGCGCGAAGCGGGTTACGATCATGGGCAGCAGCGCTACTCTCGCGCTCGCCCCCCATCAAGCATGTGTCGCGCGAAGCTAGGCGACCTTGCCGTGAAGCTGATGGACGTTGTCGGCGATCACCTCACCCGCCGGCCATTCCGAAAGCGCGCCCGAGGCTTCGGCTGCGTCGGCCGCTTCCATCGGACGCGAGATGTAATAGCCCTGCGCTTCGGTGCAGCCGTGCAGCTTCAGCCATTCGTACTGCTCGCGCGTCTCCACACCTTCGGCGGTGGTTTCCATGCCCAGCGCGCGCGCGAGCATGATGACGTTGCGCACGATCGCCTGACAGTCGCTGCGATCGAGCAGCTCGGACACGAAGCAGCGGTCGATCTTGATCTTGTCGAACGGGAAGGCGCGCAGGTAGTTGAGCGAGGAATAGCCCGTGCCGAAATCGTCGAGCGCAATGCGCACGCCCGTCTTTCGCAAACGATGGAGCAGCTCCACGTTCGCCTCGCTGTCGTGCATCAGGGCGTTCTCGGTGATCTCGATCTCGACCCGTTCCGGTTCGATCTGAGCGCTCGCGATGGCGTTCGTCAGCACGTTGACGAGGTTGGGATTGCGCATCTGGATCGGCGACAGGTTGATCGCGATCGTATGCGGTTCTTCCCAGCGGGCCGCCTCATGGATCGCCTGGCGGATGATCCACTCCCCCAGCGGAATGATCAGGCCGGTTTCCTCTGCGATGCCGATGAATTCGACCGGCATGATCCGGCCGCGAACCGGGTGCTCCCACCGAACCAGCGTTTCCTTGCCGGTCCACTTGCCGGTCTTGAGGCAGACCTGCGGCTGGTAGACCAGCGTGAACTGCCCTTCCGCGATCGCGGTGCGCAGATCGAGTTCGAGGTCCCGGCGGGTCCGCTCCTCCAGATTGAGCGCCGCGTCGAAATCGGCGTAGGTCGAACGGCCGGCGCGCTTGGCGGCGTAGAGCGCAAGGTCGGCCTGGCGCATGAATTCTTCGCTCTCGAGCCCGCGCGTGGGGCTATAGGCAACGCCCACCGACGCCGACACGCGCACGGTCTGGCCCATCAGGTTGAACGGTTCGGCCATCGCATCGACGATGCGCTGCGCGCAGATGTGTGCGGTCCTCAGATCGCTCACCCGGGTCAGCAGGACGGCGAATTCGTCCCCGCCCAGACGCGCGGCAAGATCGTGCTCGCGCACGATCGCAGAGAGGCGAGCGGCGGATACGCGGATCAGCTCGTCCCCGATGTGGTGGCCGAGCGTATCGTTGACCGATTTGAAATGGTCGAGATCGATGTAGAGCAGCGCGATTTGCTGGTTCTTGACCTGCCGGCCCAGCATGTCGTCCAGCGTTTCGTTGAACAGGTGCCGGTTGGCGAGCCCGCTGAGCGTGTCGTAGCGTGCCATGTGCGCCACGCGCTGTTCGGTTTTCCGGCTGTCGGTCACGTCGCGCATCACCCCGCGCATCGTCCCGTCGGAAGTCGGGTTGCCCGAAATCGACCACCAGCGCGTTTCTCCGGCCAGATCGACCTCGACCACCAGATCGCGGAAGGATGCGCATTCCAGCATCAGTGCTGCCAGCTTCTCGCGCGCAGGGCCCGATTTGAACAGGCCGACGAGCTCGCGCCCTTCGAGGAAGTCGCGGTCCTGCCGCGCCGCCGTCCCGAAACGTTCGCACACGTTGACCAGGCAGTTGCCCTCGTCGACCTCCCACAGCCAGTCGGAAGCGGAAGCCTCGTATTCGTGCAGCAGCAGCTTCACCGTTTCGGCGGTCTGTTGCTGCTCGATCTGTTCGCGCAGGTAGCGATCGTATTCGCGCGCCTGCCGCCAGCAAGCCCGGATAAGCGATCCGCCGAACAGCAGCGCGAGCGCGAAGGACGGCCAGGAAACCTGCTCCGTCATGGTAAACGACAGAACCGCCGACGCGACCATCGCGGCGGCGAGGTAACTGGTCAGCGGCTTCGGAAGCGATCGGTAGGCGATGACCGAAGAGGCCATCAAACCGGCGGTCAGGACCGCGAAGAACACCGGATGCTTGGGAAAAAGGATCGGAAACAGCGTGATCGCGCCCGCAGCCCAGAACACGCTTTCGACATTCGCGGTGATCTGCAGCCTGCGATAGAACGAGGTGAGGTGCGCGGCGTCGATCGTATCGGGGTAGTATTCGCACGAAAGCAGGTAGCGGCGCAGATTGCAGGCGGAGATGAGCGACGCCCAGATCACTGCGAACGGAAAGCCGGGATGGCCCCATATCGCGACCGCACAGGCGAAAGCGGCCAGTGAATGAAGGGCGCACAGGGACGGCAGGTGGGTCACGAATTCGCGAAGACGCCAGGCGAGCAGCAGATTTCTTTCGCCAAGGATCGCCAGCTGTTTCTGGATCACACGTGTCCCTCCTCGGGAACCACGCGCTAACGATAAATTCTTAATGGAAGATCAAGCAGATACGCATCTCCACTAGGGAGCGCCACGGCCAGTGCCCAAAATTTACCAATAATTTCAAATTGAGTGAGGTCTTATTGGGCCCGGTGTTTCGGCGAAGACTTTGCAATCCGGGGAAATCTTCCTCCAGCGCGCCCTACTGCGCAAACAGCGTCAGGCTGCGGCCCTGCCCCGATAATTTTATGCCGTTGGCAGGTGTTCGCTCGATCCGCTCGGCGGCGAGGATTGCCGCCATAACCTCGGGCAGACGTTCGGGATAACCGATCGCGCAGACGGCCGGCGGAGGAGGCGGCGAGACGGCTTCGAAGCGGTTGCCGTCGATATTGTAGTCGATCGTCCGGCCCGCGCAGCGTGGCGACCACCAGATATGATCGCCGTCCGCGCTGAGCGCGATCCCGTAGGGTTCGTCGAAGTCCTGTCCGTCGATTCCCGCCACGCGCCATTCGCCTTCGAGCGTAACGGGCGCAGGTGCCGCGGCGCTGCTGCCTTCGCGCAGCGCCCCATCGGCCTGCGCGGTACAACCTGCCAGTGCGGCTGCGATAAGAGCGATGGCGCGCATGCGTTCGGATACCTCGCGAATAGAAACGAAAAAGGCCCCGGAAGATTTCTCCTCCGGGGCCCTTTTCATGGTGCCTGGGTGAACCCGCGCTTACTCGGCGGTATCGCCCTCGGTGCCCTCTTCGCCCGTCTGGAGGTATTCGCCCGCATCGGCATCCGTGCCGTGCGTTTCGCCTTCCATCCGGGCCAGCGGATCGTCACCGAGATCGTCCGCAGGATCGCGCAGCGCTTCGGCAGCACGCTCTTCCTCGGCCGAATTGGCTGCGATGATCGCTTCCTGGGCCTTCTTCCACGACGCCTTCAGGGCGGCATCGCGGCTCGAAGCGGTCACGCGCATCCGGTTCATGGTCGCACCGGTGCCCGCCGGGATGAGGCGGCCCACGATGACGTTTTCCTTGAGCCCGATCAGCGTGTCCTTCTTGCCCTCGACCGAAGCCTGGGTGAGCACGCGGGTGGTCTCCTGGAACGACGCAGCCGAGATGAACGAACGCGTCTGGAGCGAGGCCTTGGTGATGCCGAGCAGAACCGGCTTGCCCTGCGCAGGCTGCTTGTTCCGGCCCAGCTTCGCGTTGACCTCGTTCATTTCTTCCAGGTCGACCTGTTCGCCCGGCAGCAGCACGGTGTCGCCGCCATCGGTGATCTCGACCTTCTGCAGCATCTGGCGAACGATCACCTCGATGTGCTTGTCGTTGATCTTCACGCCCTGCAGTCGATAGACTTCCTGGATTTCGTTCACGAGATACTCGGCCAGCGCTTCCACGCCGAGCACGTCGAGGATGTCGTGCGGGTTGGGCGAGCCCGAGATGAGCGTATCGCCCTTCTTCACGTGGTCGCCTTCCTGCACGTCGATCACCTTGGTCTTGGGGACCAGGTACTCGACGGGTTCACCCTCCTCGGGAACGATCGCGATCTTGCGCTTCGCCTTGTATTCGCGAACGAATTCGATCCGTCCGGAAATCTTGGCGATGATCGCGTTGTCCTTCGGAATGCGCGCTTCGAACAGTTCGGCAACACGCGGCAGACCGCCGGTGATGTCGCGCGTCTTGGCGGCTTCGCGGCTGGCACGGGCAAGAATGTCGCCCGCTTCGACCGTCTGGCCATCCTCGACCGAAAGCGTGGTGCCCGGCGCCAGCATGTAGCGCGCGGCCTCGTTTTCGGCATCGGTGCTGCCTTCGTTGAAGAGGGTGAGGCGCGGACGCAGCTCTTCCTTCTTCTTCCGGCCGGTCGCACGGTTTTCGGTGACCACGCGCTGGGCGATGCCGGTGGCATCGTCGACACGCTCTTCCAGGGTCGAGCCTTCGACCAGATCCTGGAACTTCACCACGCCCGACTGTTCGGTGATGATCGGCAGCGAGAACGGGTCCCACTCGGCCAAGCGATCGCCATCGGTCACCTGTGCGCCATCCTTGTGCATCAGCACGGTACCGTAAGGCACCTTGTGGATTTCGCGTTCGCGGCCTTCCTTGTCGATCACCGCCAGTTCGCCGTTGCGGGCGAGCGACAGGATCCGGCCCTTCTTGTCGGTGATCGTGGGCATGTCGCGATAGACGACCTTACCGTCGGACACCGAGTCGAGGTGGCTGGTTTCGTTCAGCTGCGCCGCACCGCCGATGTGGAAGGTACGCATGGTCAGCTGCGTGCCCGGTTCACCGATCGACTGCGCCGCGATCACGCCGACCGCTTCGCCGATATTGACCGGCGTACCGCGGGCGAGGTCGCGCCCGTAGCAGGTTGCGCACACGCCCTGGTCGGCTTCGCAAACCAGCGGCGAACGGATCTTCGCGACCTGAACTTCGGCCTCTTCGATCGCCTTCACCATCGGCTCGTCCAGCAGGGTGCCGGCCTTCGCGATGACTTCCCCGGTGGCCGCGTTGACCGCGTCCTCTGCCAGGGTACGGCCCAGAATACGCTCCGCCAGCGAAGCGATCACCGAACCGCCCTGAACGATGGCGCGCATGTCGAGGCTGTTGCTGGTCTTGCAGTCCTCGACCACGATCGTGCAGTCCTGCGACACGTCGACGAGGCGGCGCGTGAGGTAGCCCGAGTTGGCGGTCTTCAACGCGGTATCCGCAAGGCCCTTACGGGCGCCGTGGGTCGAGTTGAAGTATTCGAGGACGGTCAGGCCTTCCTTGAAGTTCGAGATGATCGGCGTTTCGATGATCTCGCCCGAAGGCTTGGCCATCAGGCCGCGCATACCGGCAAGCTGCTTCATCTGCGCTGGCGAACCACGCGCACCGGAGTGGCTCATCATGTAGATCGAGTTGATCTGCGCTTCCTTGCCGTTCTCGTCGATCGGGCGCGACTTGATCTTGTCCATCATGGCGTCGGCCACCTGGTCGCCGCAACGGCTCCAGGCGTCGATCACCTTGTTGTACTTTTCCTGCTGGGTGATCAGGCCGTCCTGATACTGCTGTTCGTAATCCGCGACGAGGGACTTGGTCTTTTCGACCATGCCTTCCTTCGATTCGGGGATTTCCATGTCGTCCTTGCCGAACGAGATGCCGGCCTTGAACGCGTAGCGGAAGCCGAGCGACATAATCGCGTCGGCGAACAGCACCGTGTCCTTCTGGCCGGTGTGGCGGTACACTTCGTCGATCACGTCGCCGATATCCTTCTTGGTCAGAAGGCGGTTGATGATGTCGTAGGGCACCTTGTGATTCTTCGGCAGGCACTCGCCGATCAGCATGCGGCCCGGCGTCGTCACGAAACGCTTGAGTTCGACCTTGCCATTCTCGTCGGTCTGCGGGACGCGGGTGATGATCTTGGAGTGCAGCGTAACCGCACCGGTTTCGAGCGCGTAGTGAATCTCGCTCATGTCGGTGAAGCGCGGCAGCTTCTCGATCTTCTCGCCGTCTTCCCCGTCGAGGAATTCGGGCGTGTGCTCCTGACGTTCCATCGACAGGTAGTAGATCCCCAGCACCATGTCCTGCGAGGGCACGATGATCGGCTTGCCGTTGGCGGGCGAGAGGATGTTGTTGGTCGACATCATCAGCACGCGCGCTTCGAGCTGGGCTTCCAGCGAAAGCGGCACGTGGACGGCCATCTGGTCACCGTCGAAGTCGGCGTTGAACGCCGAGCAGACGAGCGGGTGCAGCTGGATCGCCTTGCCTTCGATCAGCACGGGCTCGAACGCCTGGATGCCGAGACGGTGAAGCGTCGGTGCGCGGTTGAGCAGCACGGGGTGCTCGCGGATCACCTCGTCGAGGATGTCCCACACTTCCTTGCGCTCGCGCTCGACCCACTTCTTGGCCTGCTTGAGCGTCATGGAAAGACCCTTGGCGTCGAGCCGGGCGTAGATGAACGGCTTGAACAGCTCGAGCGCCATCTTCTTGGGCAGGCCGCACTGGTGCAGCTTCAATTCCGGACCGGTCACGATGACCGAACGGCCCGAATAGTCGACGCGCTTACCCAGAAGGTTCTGGCGGAAGCGGCCCTGCTTGCCCTTGAGCATGTCGGACAGCGATTTCAGCGGGCGCTTGTTGGCGCCGGTGATCACGCGGCCGCGACGGCCATTGTCGAACAGCGCGTCGACAGCTTCCTGCAGCATGCGCTTTTCGTTGCGCACGATGATGTCGGGCGCGCGCAGCTCGATCAGGCGCTTGAGGCGGTTGTTGCGGTTGATGACGCGGCGGTAGAGGTCGTTGAGGTCGGACGTCGCGAAGCGGCCGCCATCCAGCGGCACCAGCGGGCGCAGCTCGGGCGGGATCACGGGCACGACTTCGAGGATCATCCATTCGGGGCGGTTGCCCGATTCGATGAAGCTTTCGACGACTTTCAGGCGCTTGATGATCTTGGCGGGCTTGAGCTTGGACTTGGTGGTTTCCAGCTCTTCCAGCAGGTCGGCCTTTTCCTGTTCGAGGTCGAGGTCCATCAGCAAGTTTTTGACCGCTTCGGCGCCGATCCCGGCGGTGAAGGCGTCTTCACCGTACTCGTCCTGCGCTTCGAGCAGTTCGTCTTCGGTCATCAGCTGGTAGCGTTCGAGCGGGGTGATGCCCGGTTCGGTGACGATGTAGTTTTCGAAGTAGAGGACGCGTTCGAGGACCTTGAGCTGCATGTCGAGCAGCAGGCCGATGCGCGAGGGCAACGACTTGAGGAACCAGATGTGCGCGACCGGCGCGGCCAGTTCGATGTGGCCCATCCGCTCGCGGCGGACCTTGGTCACGGTCACTTCGACGCCGCACTTTTCGCAGACGACGCCCTTGTACTTCATGCGCTTGTACTTGCCGCACAGGCACTCGTAGTCCTTTACGGGTCCGAAAATGCGCGCGCAGAACAGGCCGTCACGCTCGGGCTTGAACGTGCGGTAGTTGATCGTCTCGGGCTTCTTGATCTCGCCGAAGGACCACGAACGGATGCGCTCGGGCGACGCGATGCCGATCTGGATCTCGTCGAAGGTTTCCGGCTTGGCGAGCTGGTTGGTGAATTTGGTAAGTTCGTTCATTTCTCACATCCCTTTGAGGGGAAAACAGGGGGCGGAGGGGACGGGCGACCCACAAGGGGCCGCCCCGCCTCCCGTCATTCAGCCGCGATCTGCATGCCGTCTTCGTCGTCCTCGTCCGCGATGGACTTGAGTTCGACGTTGAGGCCCAGCGAGCGCATTTCCTTGACGAGCACGTTGAAGCTCTCCGGAATGCCCGCTTC